>Ga0114931_10000347_pt1 | contig 54940 bp, 54 predicted proteins | sample 2SBtaG_FD_89579 | JGI IMG/M metagenome (GOLD analysis project Ga0114931, IMG submission 89579) | Deep subsurface microbial communities from Kolumbo volcano to uncover new lineages of life (NeLLi) - 2SBTROV14_V59a metaG | ecosystem: Environmental > Aquatic > Marine > Volcanic | place: Kolumbo... | reverse complement strand
GAGCGGCCGATAGCGCCCGCCGACGATGCCCGGACCGACCACCCGCGCCCCGATCGGCGTCGCCCGCTGGGCGTGTCGCGCCGCCCGGCCGCCGCCGCGCCGTCCTCGTACCACGTTTTCGCTCATGACCAACCCTCGCACCCAAAGTCGCGTCGCATTGTGGCCCGCGGTTAGCGCCCGGTCCAGCGCGGCTTGCGCTTTTCGGCGAAAGCGCGGGGACCCTCGCGGGCGTCGTCGGAGGCGGTCATGCGGGCGTGGACGGGAAGCGCGCCCGCCTTCACCCGGGCGTATGCCTCGGGCACGCTCAGATGCAGGGTCTCGTGGATCACCTCCTTGGTCGCCCACACCGCCAGCGGGGCGTCGGCGGCGATCTTGTCGGCGAGGGCGCGGGCGGCGGTCATCAGTTCCGCCGGCGGCACTACCCGGTTGACCAAGCCCCAGCGCGCCGCCTCGCCGGCGCTCATCCGCCGGCCGGTGAGCAGCAGTTCCATCGCCAAGTGATAGGGCAGGCGGCGCGGCAGGCGGATCACTCCGCCGCCGTCGGCGACGATGCCGAGCCCGGTCTCGGGCAGGAAGAACTCGGCCCTATCGGCGGCGACGATCAGGTCGCAGGCCAGGGCGAGTTCGAAACCGCCGCCGACGGCGGTGCCGTTGACGGCGGCGATGACCGGCTTCCCGAGGTCGAACATTTCGGTCAGCCCGGCGAAGCCGCCGACCCCGTAGTCCGATCCCGCCTCTTCGCCCTCGGCCACCCATTTGAGGTCCCAGCCGGCCGAAAAGACGCGCTCGCCGGTGGCGGTGATGATCGCCACCCGCAGATCGTCGTCGTCGCGAAAGGCGGCGAAGGCGTCGCCCAGCGCCCGGCTGGTGGCGGCGTCGAGCGCGTTGACCGGCGGCCGGTCGAGGGTGATCTCGACGACATGTCCTCGGCGCGCGGTTCGGACGGGATCGGTCATGGTTGGTGCCTCGTGTTCGTGGTCATGGCTCGATGATTCGCATCAGGGCGTCGGCGACGACCGCGCCCCGGCCCCGGGGGCGAACGATCAGCGGATTGATGTCGAGCTCGGCGAGGCGGCCGGCGTTGGCCTCGGCGAAGCGGGCGACGGCGAGCACGGCGGCAACAACCGCCGCGCGGTCGCCGGCCACGCCGCCGCGATGGCCGTCGAGCAGCCGGGCGATCTTAAGCCCGTCGAGCGCCGCCTCGACATCGGCGCGCCCGACCGGCGCTATCAGGGTGGCCGCGTCGTCGAGCATTTCGACCAGCACGCCGCCGGCGCCGACCACCACCAGCGGTCCGAACAAGGGGTCGTGGCGAACGCCGATCATCAGCTCGCAGACCGGGTCGGCGACCATCGCCTCGACCAGGAAACGATCGACGCCCAGGCGCGTGGCCATCTCGGCGGCGGCGGCGGCGACCGCCCGGCGATCGACCAGCCCGAGCGCCAGCGCGCTGGCCTCGGTCTTGTGGCCGAGCCCCGGCTTGAGCGCCTTGAGGGCGACCGGGAAGCCGATCTCGGCGGCGGCCTCGGGCGCCCCGGCGGCGCCGACTACCCGGCCGTTGGGCACCGTCAGCCCGAAGTTGGCCAGGCGCGCCTTGGCCGCCGCCTCGTCGATCAGGCGCGCGTCGGCCGGTGGCGGTGGCGCGGTCGGCGGGAGCGGCGGCGGATCGCGGCGCTTGGCGCCGAAGGCGATGGCGGCGGCGAGCGCGGCGAAGGCCCGGTCGAGCCCCTGCAAGGGGGCGACGCCGTGGGCGATCATCCGGGCGCGGGCCGCCTCGGGACAGGATTCGGCCAGCGTGTTGGCGACCATGCTCGGAAGCCCGGTGGTCTCGGCAGCGGCCAGCATGGCGGCGACGGCGTTGGGGACCGAACCGTCGTCGGTGTCGGCCGGCGGGTGGTCGATGATCAGCATGGCGGCGTCGTGGCCGGCGCTCATCAGGGTGGTGAACACCGGCTCCAGCCCCTCGCGGTCGCACCACAGCGACGTGTTGTAGTCGAGCGGATTGGAGACCGTGGCGTAGCTCGGCAGCAGCGCCTTCAGGCGGTCGCGCTGGGCTGGGCTCGGCGGCGGCAGCTCGATCCCGTGCTCGGCCGCGAAATCGGCCGCCAGTGCCGATTCGCCGCCCGAGCAAGTGAACACCGCCAGCCGCCGCCTCTCGAGCGGGCCGATCACGGTGAACAGCTTGAGGGTCTCCATCATCGCCGCGAAGGAGCGCACGCGGATGATGCCGAAGCGGTCGAAAAACGCGCGATAGGCGGCGTCGCTGCCGGCGATGGCGCTGGTATGCGACAGCGCCACCTCGGCCCCGAGCGGCGAGGTCCCGGCCTTGAGCGCGACGATCGGCACACCCTTGTCGAGCGCCCGCCGCGCGGCGGCGGCTAAGCGCGCGGCGTCGGTGATCGCCTCGACATAAAGCCCGATCGCGCTGACGGCGGGGGTGTCGAGAAGGGCGTCGATGAAATCCTCGATCCCGAGCACCGCCTGGTTGCCGGCGCTGACGATATAGGCGAAGGGCAGCGAGCGCTGGTTGTAGGTGACATTGATGCCGAGATTGCCGCTTTGCGAGACGAAGGCGGCGCCGCGCGCCACCCGCTCGCCGCGGCTGTGGATCGGCCACAGCGCGACCCCGTCGAGATAGTTGAGAATGCCGTAGCAGTTGGGACCGACCAGGGCGAGATCGCCGGCGGCGGCGATCAGCGCGTCCTGGAGCGCCCGCCCGGCGCCGCCGATCTCGGCGAAGCCGGCGGCGTAGCAGATCGCGCCCCCGGCGCCGGCGGCGGCGAGGTCGCGAACCACCGCGATGGTCGCCTCGGCCGGGACCGCGACGAAGGTCGCGTCGGGCGGCTCGGGCAGATCGGCGATGGTGGCGAAGCAGGGCTGGCCGGCCAGGGTCTCGTATTTGGGGTTGACCACCCAGACCGGCCCCGCGAAGCCGCCCGAGACGCAGCGCCGGATCGCCCGCTCCATCGCCCGGCCGCCGACATAGGCGACGTGGCGCGGCGCCAGCAGGCGCTTGAGATTGGCCCGCCTGGCCTCGCTCGCGGGCGTCGTCTGGTCCGCGCCTTGGTTCAAGGCGCTCACGTCCAGCCGGTATAAACGCCGAGGCCGCGCTTGGCGATCTGACCGCCGATGATGCCGCGCTGGATCTCGCTGGTCCCTTCCCAGATGCGGTCGACGCGGACATCGCGATAGAGGCGCTCGACCGGGTTCTCGCGCATGTAGCCGCGCCCGCCGAGGATTTGCAGCGCCTTGTCGACCACCCGGCCGGCCATCTCGGAGGCATGCAATTTGACGGCGCTGGCGCGGGCGTGGGTCAGCTTGCGGTCCAGGTTCCGGGACACCTCCCAGCAGATCCGGTAGATCATGCTTTTCGCGGCCATGATCTCGACCGCCATGTCGGCGATCATGAACTCGACCGCCTGGAAGTCGCGGATCGGGCGGCCGAACTGCACCCGCTTGGTGGCGTAGTCGTTGGCGATCTCGGCGGCGCGGGTGGCGGCGCCGAGGCAGTGGGCGGCGATATGCAGCCGGGCGTCGGTGAACCAGTCCTTGGTCAGCTCGAAGCCCTCGCCGACGCGGCCCAATATCTTGCTCTCGTCGACCTCGACCGCGTCGAAGACGAATTCGGGGTGCTCGAAGACGAAGTTGTGCATGAAACGCGGCTGGCGCTTGATCGACACCCCGGGCAGGTCCTTGTCGACCAGGAAGATGGTCGGCTTGTCGGGGTCGCCGTCGACATGGGCATGGACGAGCAGGAAATCGGCCACGTCGCCGACGGTGACGAACCATTTCTCGCCGGTGATCCGGTAGGTTCCCTGGCCGCTCGCGACCGCCGTGGTCGCCACCAGCCGGGGGTCGGAGCCGGCGCCTTCCTCGGTGATCGCGTAGGCGTCGCGGCGGCGGCCGGCGCAAGCCGGACGCAGGTATTCGACCTTCTGCGCCGGGCTCGCGTGGCGCAAGGGGAGCGCCGGCTGCCAGCAGGCGTCCCAAAGGCCGTTGCTGGCCTTGCCGATCTGCTCGTGGGCGAGCATTTCCTGGAAGCGCGTATAGCCCTGGCCGCCGTCCTCGACCGCGTGGTTCATCGCCACCACCCGGTAATCGATGGCCGCGCGGTGGATGGCGTCGAGGCTGTTCGACGACAGCCCGTCGTTGGCCTCGCACTCGTCCTCGCAAGGAAACAGGAACTTCTCGGTGAACTCGTGCGCTCGCGCCTGGATCTCGTGGTCGGTCGCGCTCAGGGTCAGGTCCATGGTGGTTTCCTATTTCTTTTTCGGGCGCATCGCCGCCCAGTCGTCGTCGCCGAGCTGGGCGAGGAAATTGAACTGGCCGGCGCCTTGCAACCACTCGCCGCCGTCGATGGTCACCACCTCGCCGTTGACGTAGCCGCTCTCATCGGCCAGCAGGAAGGCGGCGAGATTGGCGAGCTCCTCGTGGCGGCCGGCGCGACCGAGCGGGTTCTTGGTCTCGAACTGGCGCGCCAGATCGGCCCTCGGCACCAGCCGCTCCCAGGCCCCGGGCGTGGGGAACGGCCCCGGCGCGATGGCATTGAGGCGCACCCCGCGCCCGCCCCATTCGACCGCCAGGCTACGGGTCATCGCCAATACCCCGGCCTTGGCCATCGCCGAGGGCACGACATAGGCCGAGCCGGTCCAGGCGTAGGTGGTGACGATCGAGAGCACGCTGGCGGCGCGCCCTTCGGCCAGCCAGCGCTTGCCGCAGGCGATGGTCACGTTGCTGGTGCCGAGGAGAACGATGTTGACGACCGCCGCGACGGCGCGCGGCGACAGGGTTTCGGTGCGCGCCACGAAATTGCCGGCGGCGTTGTTGACCAGGGCGTCGAGCGGGCCCGTGGCCCAGATCGCTTCGACCATCGCCGCCACCGCGTCGGCGTCGCGGATATCGCAGACATGGGTCTCGACCGCGCCGCCGAATTCGGCCGCCGTGGCGTCGAGCACCTCGGCCCGGCGGCCGCAGATCACGAGATCGGCGCCGAGATCGAGCAGGCGGCGGCCCATCGCCTTGCCGAGCCCGCTTCCCCCGCCGGTGATCAGGATACGCTTACCGGCCAGAAGATCGTCGCGAAACATGCTCGATGTCCTTTCGCTCATAGGCTCACGCCTCGCGCGGGCGCAGCAGGTCGCGGGCGATGACGTGGCGGTGGATTTCCGAGGTCCCCTCCCAGATGCGCTCGATCCGGGCGTCGCGCCAGAAGCGCTCGATGGGCAGATCGGTCATCAGCCCGGCGCCGCCGAAGGTCTGCACCACCGTGTCGGTGACCCGACCCAGCATCTCGGAGGCATGGAGATTGGCCATCGAGGCGTCCGACCGGGTCATCGTTCCCTGGTCGAGCTTCCAGGCGGCGTCGAGCACCAGCATCCAGGCGGCGCGCATTTCGGCCGCCGCGTCGGCGAGCTTGAACGAGACCCCCTGGAAGCGGCCGATGGTCTGGCCGAACTGCTTACGCTGGGCGGCCCAATCGAGCGCCATGTCGAGCGCGCGTCGGGCCTTGCCGACGCAGGCGGCGGCCAACATCACCCGGCCCGAATAGAGCCAGTTCTCGGCGAAGCCGAAGCCGCCGCCCTCGATGCCGAGAATCTGGCGCCTATTCACGCGGACGTCGTCGAAGGCGATCAGATGCGGGTTGTAGCCCCGGGTCGAGAGGCAGTCGAGCGGCGTCACGCTCACCCCGGGCGTGTCCTTGTCGACCAGGAAGCAGGTGACGCGCTTGCGCGGCCCGCGCGCGGTTTCGTCAAGGCCGGTGATCGCGAACAGGATGATGAAATCGGCCAAATCGGCGTGGCTGATGAACTGCTTGGCGCCGTTGATCACGTAGTCGTCGCCGTCGGCGACCGCGCGGGTGGCGATGCCCTTGGCGTCGGAGCCGGCGCCGGGCTCGGTGAGGGCGAAGCATTCCACCCGCTCGCCCCGGATGGTCGGCTTGAGATAGGTCTCGATCTGCTCGCCCTCGCAGGCCAGCAGAATTTGCGCCGGACGATTGCACAAGACGCCCAACGCCGTGCTGGCGCGGCCGAACTCGCGGTCGGCGATGGCGAGGCTCAAATGGTCGAGCCCGCCGCCGCCGAGCGCCGCCGGCATGTTGAGGGCGAAGAAGCCGGCGGCGCGGGCCTTCTCGGCCACCGATCGGCGGATCGCGATGGGCACTTCGCCCAGGCGTTCGACCTCGGCCTCGTGGGGCCACAGCTCGCGCTCGACGAAGGCGCGCACGGCATCGGCCAGCAAGCGGTGCTCGTCGCTTTGGGAAAAGTCCACCGCCCGCCCCCTTCGACGCTAGCGCTCGCGTGGTCTCAGCAGCGCGCGGGCGATGATCTGGCGCTGAATTTCCGAGGTCCCTTCCCAGATGCGCTCGGCCCGGGCGTCGCGCCAGAAGCGTTCGATCGGCAGTTCCTTCATCAGGCCCATGCCGCCGAAAATCTGCAGCGCGCGGTCGGTGACCCGGCCCAGCATTTCGCTGGCCAGCAGCTTGGCGATCGCCGCGTCGGCCGCGGTCAGGCTGCCCTGGGCCACCTTCCAGGCGGCTTCTAGCGTCACCAGCTCGGCCGCGCGCAGCTCGGTGGCCGCGTCGGCGAGCTGGAACGAGACCCCCTGGAAGCGGCCGATGGTCTGGCCGAACTGCTTACGCTGAGCGGCCCAGTCGAGCGCCATGTCGAGCGCGCGCCGGGCCTTGCCGATAGAGCCGGCGGCGATCCACACCCGGCCCGGCGGCAGCCAGTCGTTGATGAGCGCGTCGCCGTCGTCGAGGGCGCCCAGAACCTGGCCGGGGCCGACCCGGCAGCCGTCAAGCGCGAGATCGCATTGATTAAGGCCGCGATTGGCGACGCAGGGCGGCCCCGGGCGGACCGCGAAGCCCGGGGTTCCCTTGTCGATCAGGAAGGCTGTCAGGCGGTTGCGGCGCCCGCGTTGGGTTTCGTCCACGTCGGTGACGGCGAAGACGATGGCGTAGTCCGCCCGGTCGGCGCCGCTGATGAAATGCTTGGCGCCGTCGATCACGAAGTCGTCGCCGTGGCGCTCGGCGCGGGTGGATATGGCGCGATGATCGGAGCCGGCGCCGGGCTCGGTGAGGGCGAAGCACTCGACCCGCTCGCCGCGCGTCGTGGGCTCCAAGTAGGTCGCGATCTGATCGCCCGCGCAGGCCATGAGAATCCGCGACGGTCGCCGCACCAGCCCCTGCAAGGCCCAGCTCGCGACCCCGAGCTCGCGCTCGAACAAGGCCCGCTCGATGCCGTCGAGGCCACCGCCGCCGACCTCCTCGGGCATGTTGGCGGCGTAAAAGCCATGCGCGATGGCCTTGGCGCGGATGTCCTGGGCGAGCCCGGGCGGCACCGCGCCCAGGCGGTCGACCTCGGCCTCGTGGGGAATGATCTCCTTCTCGACGAAGGCCGCGACCGCTTCGACCAGCAGGGTTTGTTCGCTATCGAGCGCCAAATCCATCGGTCGGGCGCCTAGCGGCCGGTGAAACGAGGGGCGCGCTTCTCGACCGCCGCGCGCATCGCCTCGGCGGCGTCGTCGCTTTTGGCGCAGGCGTCGCCGGCCGCCTTTTCGAGGACGAGCTGTTCGGCTAGCGACCGCGTCATGGCCCCGTCGATCAGCCTTTTCGCGTGCATCTGGGCGACCGTCGGCCCCATCGCCAACTGCGCGGCGAAGGCGCTGGCGAGCTCGAGCACCCGGTCGACCGGATGGACCTCGCCGACCAGGCCCCGGGCCAATGCCTCCTCGGCGGTCCAGGCGGCGCCGGTGAAGGCGAAGCGTTTCGCCGCCTCGATCCCGATCACGCGCGGCAACAGCCAGGTGCCGCCCATGTCGGGCGGATAAGCCATGCGGGTATAGGCGCAGATGAAGCGGGCGTCGTCGGCGGCGATGCGGAAATCGCAGGCCAGCGCCAGATCGACCCCGGCGCCGGCGGCGGCCCCCCGGATGACGGCGACGGTCGGGCGGGGAAAGGCGTGCAACGCGCCGATCAGGGCGTGCGCCTCGGCGATCCAGCCGCCGCCCTCGACGTCGCCCGAGGCCGCCGTCTCCGACCATTCCTTGACATCGGCGCCGGCGCAAAAGCCGGGGCCGGCCCCGGTCAGCACCAGACAGCGGACGGTGGCATCGGCGCGGGCGGTCGCGAGTTCGGCCCTAAGCGCCTTGAGCAGCGCCAGGTTGAGCGCGTTGCGCCGCGCCGGACGGTTGAGCGTGAGCCGGCGCACGCCGCCGTCGTCATAGCGTTCGATCGCGCGTTCGATCTCGGCCATCGCCCCTCCCCGAGCCTGGCGTCGTTCACCGCCGTCGCACCCTAATCCGCTCATACAGGGCCACGCAAGAGGGATGGGGATGCGGCTTGTCGGGGCGGTGCCGGCGCTTCTACACTCGCGCCGCAACCATGGGGAGGGATCGATCGTGGCTTATATGACCGAGGGCGAGTTCCGCTACAACATGACCATCAAGATGTTCGGCTCCGACGCCGAGCCGGCGTTCGAGAGCGCCACCCAGCAGGAAGCGGTATGGGGCCGCCGCTGGGGCTGTCCCAACGACGTCGGCCGCTTGCGCCTGGTGCTGATGCACCGCCCGGGGGCCGAGCTCGACATCCGCGATCCGGCCAAGCGGTTGGACCGGATCGGCGCCTTCGGCGATCCCGAACAGGGCTGGTACTGGCGCGGCGACCGGATGGCGCCGCTTGACGAGCTTCAGGCCGAGCACGACGCCCTGGTCGCGGCGCTTAAGGCCGAGGGGGTCGAGATCGTGTTCCTGGATACGGTCGCGCCGGGGCGGATGAAATCCTGCTACACGCGCGATTCGGTGATCGCGGTCAAGGGCGGCGCCATCGTCACCCGGCTGGGGCCGAGAATTCGCCGTGGCGAGGAAAAGCCGGTGACCCAGACCCTGGCCCGGCTCGGCATGCCGATCCTGCGCACCATTCACGGCAACGGACTGATGGAGGGCGGCAGTTTCGCCTGGCTCGACGAGACGACCGCCGTGGTCGGCCTCTCGACCCGGGTCAACCAGGAAGGCGCGCGCCAGTTGGAGGAAGTCCTGGCCGCCCAGGGGGTCGAGCTGCTGCGGGCCGAACTCACCGGCTATCGCTTGCATATCGACGGCATGCTGGTGATGATCGACGTCGACGCGGCGCTGGTGAACCCGACCCTGATCCCGTTCTGGCTGCTGGAGCGGATGACGGCGATGGGCATCCGCCTGATCGAGGTCCACCCCGAGGACGCGGCCGGCATTCTCAACTGCCTGGCGGTGCGCCCGGGGCGGATCATCATGAACCGGGGCACCGGCGACCGCACCAAGGAGGCGCTCGACCGCGCCGGGATCGAGATCGTCGAGGTTCAATACGCGGCGATGTATCTCGGCGGCGGCGGCATCCACTGCTCGACCGGCCCGCTGATCCGCGACCCGGTCGGCTAGGCGGGGGCCGGATCGCCGTCCTTACATGTACAGTTTCTCGCCGCCGAGGCCGGCGTAGAGGTCAGCGACGAACTCGCCGTAGCCGTTGTAGATCCGGGTCGGAACCCGCTCGCCGCTGCCGAGCACGCGCTCGGTCGCCTGGCTCCAGCGCGGATGGGGAACGGCCGGGTTGACGTTGGCCCAGAAGCCGTACTCGTTGCCGGCGATGGTCTCCCAGAACGATTTCGGCCGCTTGTCGGTGAAGGTGAAGCGGATGATCGACTTGATCTGCTTGAAGCCGTATTTCCAGGGCAGTGCCAAGCGCAAGGGGGCGCCGTATTGGCGCGCCATCGGCTTGCCATAGGCGCCGGTGACCAGGAAGGCGAGCTCGTTGGTGGCTTCGGCCATGGTGACCCCCTCGATATAGGGCCAGGGGTACCAGAACTGGCGCTGGCCGGGGGCGTTGTCGGGGTCGCTGAAGGTCTCCATCTCGATGTATTTGGCGCCGCTCGTGGGGCGCGCGAAGGCGACCAGCCGGGCCATCGAGAAGCCGCTCCACGGAATCGTCATCGACCAGGCCTCGACGCAGCGATGGCGATAGACCCGCTCCTCCAGCGACATTTTCCGGATCAGATCGTCGATCGCCACCGTCATCGGCTTCTCGACCATACCGTCGATGGTCACCGTCCAGGGGCGGATACGCAGCGCCTGGGCGGCGCGGTAAATCTGCTTGTGCGAACCGAACTCGTAGAAATTGTTGTAGGTGCTGGTAATCGAGAAGTCGGTCAGCGGGCGCTCGATGGTGTAGCGCGGGTTGCGCGGCACGGGATAGAGATCGGCGGTCGGATCGGGGGCCTGGGCCTGGTCGTCGTCGGAGCCGAAGAAGCCGGCCCGGGCGCCGCGTCCGCCGCCGAGCGCGCCCGCCGCCAGGATGCTCCCCGCCGCCAAGCCCTTGACCAGCGCGCGACGGTTCAGAAACATGGTTTCCGTCGTCGTCGTCGCCTCGGAGAGCTCCCAGCCCCGTTTCACGCGTGTCAACATCGCCCTTCTCCCATCGCGCGTTCTCAAGTCCTTCAGTCCCGACCCTCTCGGTTCGACACTCGTAACCAAGTGGGGCCAGGCGTGGGGCGAGGCAAGTCACGACGCCGTGAAACGGGCGGCCCATCCACGGCGTCGTTCGGCTGGCCGGCCAGTCAAGCCGCGCGGGCCAACCATGGCCCCGCCCCGCTCGACCGCTCGGATACCGATATTGATCGATCGCGCGGTCGGCCCGTGGATATGATCGATATGCCAGACGGCTTACCCACGTCCCCACGGGCCCGACAACAGCGGCAGGACGTGATAATCAGGATTTTGGCGGCATGATCAGGCAGCGGAAAACACCTTAAACCGAGCCGACCATCCAACGAAGTGGGACCAGCTCAAGCTCTCGGGGGATGGGGTGTGAAATAAAGGGCAGCGTCCTTTTCCCTGGGCCAGCGTTCCCAGGGATTCGAGCTTCTGGGCCTGAAGAAGCTCGCGCTCGAGCGCCGACCGCTGGGAGTCGCTTCGCCTGCGTTCCTACGACAAGCTGACAACATTGGCGACCGATTGCAGGAAGTCGACGTCAGCCTCGGTAAAAAGCTGAGGCGGTTCCACTTGTTCGGATTGCGCTCTAAACGCGCGGTTGGCGGGGGCCGAAGATGGCGCCGCCGACGCGGACGTGGGTGGCGCCGAAGCGGACCGCGATCTCGAAATCGGCGCTCATGCCCATGCTCAGCCCGGCGAGGCCGTGGCGGCGGGCGATCTTGGCGAGGAGCGCGAAATGGAGCGCCGGCTCCTCGTCGATCGGGGGGATGCACATCAGCCCGATCAGCGGCAGGTCGAGCTCGTCGCGACAGGTCTCGATGAAGGCGTCGGCCTCGGCCGGCGTCACCCCCGCCTTCTGCGGCTCCTCGCCGGTATTGACCTGAACGAAACAGCCCGGCCGGCGGCCGGTCTTGGCCATCTCGGCGGCCAGCGCCCGGGCCAGGCGCGGCCGGTCGACGGTCTCGATCACGTCGAACAGGGCCACCGCCTGGGCCACCTTGTTGGTCTGCAACGGCCCCACGAGATGAAGCGCGATCCCGGGGGTCGCCGCCTGCAACGGCGGCCATTTGGCGGCCGCCTCCTGGACTCGGTTCTCGCCGAAAACCCGCTGGCCGGCGGCGATCGCCGGCGCGATCCGGCCCGCGTCGTGGGTCTTGGAGATGGCGACCAGGGTGATGTCGGCCGGCGCCCGCCCGGCCGCTTCGGCCGCCGCCGCGATACGCGCCTCGACGGCGGCGAGATTGGCGCCGACGTCGACCGTCATGGTCAGCGTCCCACCGGCGCGACCGCGACGGCGCGAACGAATTCGCGCTCGACGTAATCGACGATCCGCGCGGTGCAATCATCGACCGAGGTCGCCGCCGTGTCGATCACGAGATCGGGCGTCTCGGGCGGCTCGTAGGGCGCCGAGACGCCGGTGAACTCGTCGATCTCGCCGCGTCTCGCCTTGCGATAGAGACCCTTGGGGTCGCGCCGCTCGCAGGTCTCAAGGTCGGCCTCGATATAGACCTCGTGGAAGCGGTCGCCATAGGCGGTGGCCGCCGCCCGCGCTCGCTCGCGATCGGCGCGATAGGGCGAGATGAAGGCCGAGATGATGATGAAGCCGGCGTCGGCTAACAGCGCCGCCACTTCGCCGACGCGGCGGATGTTCTCGGCCCGGTCGTCGGGCGAGAAGCCGAGATTGGCGTTGAGCCCGTGGCGGATGTTGTCGCCGTCGAGGACGTAGACCTGGTAGCCCTTGCGGAACAGGCGCTGTTCGACCTCGACCGCGAGCGTCGATTTGCCGGCGCCCGAGTAGCCGGTGAACCACAAGACGCCGCCGGCGTGGCCGTTGCGCGCCGCCCGCGCCGGCGCCGTCACCCGGTGCTCGACGGCGGTGAGATTACTGCTCTTGACGGTCACCAGCGCGCGCTGGTCGGGATAACCCTCCATGCCGACGATACCGCCGCCGGCGATGTCGTAGCCATCGACCAGAACGAAGCGGCCGGTGCGCGGGCTCTCGCCGAAGGGATCGAGCGCCAAGAGGCCACGGGTCCGCAGCACCACCTCGGCGACCCCGTTGCGCGGTACCGCCTCGCTGTCGGCGTGGCCGAGGTCCTGGGTATCGATGGCGTGCTCGATCGACTGCACCTCGACCTCGGCCTCGTGGGTCGCGAGCTTGAGTTTATAGCGCCCGCCCGGGATCAGCGGCGCGCGGCCGAGCCAGAAGAGATGGGCGCGGAAAACATTGGTCTCGATCGGCGGCGCCTCGAGGTGACTGGCGATCTCGCCGCGTTCGACGAAGATCTGCTCGTCGAGGACGATGCCCACCGACTGGCCGGCGACCGCCTCGGTCGGCTGCGGTCCCGGCCCCCAATGGGCGATGGCGGCGACGCGCGCGGTCTTGTTTGAGGGCGAGAACAGCAACCTGTCGCCGACCGCGAGCCGCCCGGCCTCGATGCGACCAGCGAGGATGCGCCGGTCGTCGAATTTGTAGATGTCCTGCAAGGGCAGGCGCAGCGGCCGCTCGATCACCGCCGGCGCGGCGGCGAAACCGTCGAGCGCCTCGGCCAGCGACGGCCCCGTGTACCAGGGCATATGGCCCATCGCCCGGGCCACGTTGTCGCCCTCGCGCGCCGAGGCCGGGATGATATGGGTGGCTTGCACGCCGATGCGTTTCAGATAGGCGCCGTAATCGCGGGAAATTTCGGCGAAGCGTTCGGCGCTGTAATCGACCAGGTCCATCTTGTTGACCACCACCACGACCTGGCGCAGGCCGAGGAGGTGGAGGAGATAGCCGTGCCGGCGCGACTGCTCGCGCACCCCCTCGGCGGCGTCGATCACCAGGACGGCGGCCTCGGCGCTCGACGCCCCGATGACCATGTTCTTGAGAAACTCGCGATGGCCGGGGGCGTCGATGATGACGTAATCGCGCTTTTTCGTGCGGAAGCGGATATGGGCGGCGTCGATGGTCACGCCCTGGTCGCGCTCGGCCTGGAGCGCGTCCATCAGGAAGGCCCATTCGAAGCGCATGCCGCGCCGCTCGCAGACCGCGCGGATGGCATCGAGCTTGCCTTCGGGCATCGAGCCGGTGTCGTGGAACAGGCGCCCGACCAGGGTCGACTTGCCGTGATCGACATGGCCGACGATGACGATGTTCATCACCGGTCGGGTCGCGCCGGCGGCGCTGGCGGGCGTGGACGGCAGCGGACGGGCTGCGACGACCTGATCGCTCATCACATGTACCCCGCGACGCGCAGGCGCTCGAAGGAATCCTCGGCCTCGTGGTCCATCGCCCGACCGCTGCGCTCGGCCACTCGGGTGGTTTCGAGCTCGGCGATGATCTCGGCGATGGTCGCGGCCGTACTCTCGACCGGGAAGGTGATGTCGTGATCGCCGAGCGAGCGGTAGCGCTTGCCGTCGCGGGCGAAATAAAGGTCGACCATGGGGATGCCCTCGCGGGCGATATAGCGCCAGACGTCGATCTCGGTCCACTGCAACAGCGGGTGGACGCGCAAATGCGTGCCGGGCGGGAAGTCGGTGTTGAACTGGTCCCAGAATTCGGGCGGCTGGTCGCGGAAGTTCCACCGGCCGGCCTCGCCCCGGGGGCTGAAGACGCGCTCCTTCGAGCGGGTGCCTTCCTCGTCGCGGCGGATGCCGGCGATAATGCCATTGTAGCCGTGCTTGGCGATGATCGACTTGAGCCCGGCGGTCTTGCGCGCCGCCGCGCGCGTCGCCGGAGGGAGCGTGGGGTCGATCTCCTCGATCGGCGGGCAGTCGCCGAGCACCAGGTTGAGCCCCCATTCGCGCGCGTAGCGGTCGCGGAAGGCATACATTTCGGGGAACTTGCGGCCGGTGTCCACATGCACCACCGGAAACGGCACATGGCCGAAGAAGGCCTTGCGCGCGAGCCAGATCATGACGTTGGAATCCTTGCCGATCGACCACAGCATGGCCAACGGCGAGACCTTGTTGAAGGCCTCGCGAAAGATATAGATGCTTTGGCTTTCCAGCCGATCGAGATGGGTCATCGTTGCCTGAAAAACTCGTTCAACGCCATGGGCCCAATTTCCTGGGCGCGTCGCAGGAATCGGTCGAACGCGCCCCCGTTTCGAGGCGCGCGACCACGGCCGCGCCGCTCGCGGCGACGCGGGCCTATCCTATAGCAGCCCGCGCCGGCGAATGCCCGCGAAAATCGGCGCGCGCGAAGACACCGTTCAGGCGCGAGCGGGGGCCAGGCAGAGGTCCAAGAGCTCGGTGAAGGTGGCCGCGTCGAGGCTGTCGAAGCGTCCCGCCAGGTCGGCGATCCGGGCCGCGCGCGGCGGCCCCAGAACCGGATCGGCGAAGGCGTGGAACTTGGCCGCGATCTCGGCGTCCGACAGTGGCGCGTCGGCGTCGCCCCGGGGGGTACGCGGCTGGCTGGCGAACTCGCGACCATCGCCGGTAACCAGGGTGACCTGGGCCCAGCGTTGGGCGACGCTGATACGGGTCAATTCGCGATCGTCGATCAGCGTAGTCGCGCGGCTGATGCGCAGGATCTCGGGGTCGTTCAGCGTTTCGAGGGTGAACTCCGCGACCCCCATCCGCCCGCGCGCGATCATGATCGCGACCGGGAAGGCGATGGCGTAGGCCAGTTCGTCGAGGGTTCGCGGCGCGTGCCCGGCGAGCCGGGTGGCGTTGTGGAAGGTGCGGATCGACACCGCCGCGATCTGGTCGGGGGCGAGTTCGTGCCGCCGCATCAGGTCGCGCGCCGCGTCCATCGCCGGGTGCGCCCAGCGGCAGCAGGGATAGGCCTTGTAGTGAGTGTGCTCGACCGTTCGCCAGCCGTCTCCCAGATCGGCCCAGAAGGGGGCCGCGTCCGCGCCCTCGCAGGTCAGCGCCGGGGCGCCGGTGAACCCCTCGCGGGCGAGGTAGGCGGCCGTGACCCCGGACGGCGCGCCCCAGCCGACCCCGTCGCGGACCATGGTCGGGAAGTCGATGCAGCGCATCATTGGGCTGCGCGGGCCGTGATACTCGCCGATGCCCGCCGCCTGCCGGATGCGCTCGGCGTCGCAGCCCAGCATCCGGGCGCAAGCCGTGGCGACGCCGACCGCCGTCCAGGCGCCCGAGGTGTGATACTCGGCGCAAGTCGCGTGCTGCGCCTGGCCGGCGCGGTAGCTGACCTCATAGGCGATCGCCAGCCAGGTGGCGAAATCGCGGCCGTCGATCCGCGCCCCGCCCGAGCGCAGGGCATCGGCAACGGCGAGAAGCGCCGGGAAGACGGCCGAGCCGGCGTGCCCCTTTTCCGGCGAGCTGCCGTCATGGGCGTCGATGCTGTCGATCGTGAAGGCGCCCGCCATGGCCGCGCCGACGGGACCGACGACGCGGCCGTCGATCAGCATCCGGGCCGGTCCCGCCTCGCCCGCGCCGAGCACCGCCAACGCGCCCTTGCGCGCGAACCGCGACATCTCGGTGGTCGCGCCGATGGCGGCGACGCCGATGGTATCGACGAAGCTGCGCCGCAGCATGGCGATCAACGGCTCGGGCAGGGCGTCGAAGGTCAGGCCGGCGGCGAAATCGAATATGCGCGGCGCCATGGCCATCCCGCCTAATGGCGCGCCGCCGCCGGTGGCGGCGCGGGGCGGTCGGCGGTGGCGCGGTCGAACAGGGTCAGCGCCCAGGTCCCGGTTTCGAGATCGTGGCGCAGGATGTAGGTCGCCCCGTCGGCGCCCCTGACCTTGACGTAGCGGTGATCGGGACCGTACCAGCGATCGATCACGTCGGCGACCTCGACCGCGCGGGCGCCGAACACCAGCCGGCGCGGGGTTTCCTCGCCGCGATAGCCGGCGTAGCAATCGACCTTTATGTTCATGATTTTTTGTTCATGATTTCTCGGCCCCCGGCCGCCGCCCGTCGAGCGCCTCCAACAGCGCCACCAGGCAGGCGTCGCGCTTGCCGGCCAGCGTGTCGATATCCCGGCCCCCGATTTCGTCGGCGACGCCGGCGACGATCCGGCGCCTGAGTTCGGGCGTCATTCGGGGCTTGCCGAGGCGCTCCCATTCGCGTTCCAGGCCGGGGCCGAAGTGGTCGAGGAAGCCCTCCAGCCCGGCCGCGCCGCCGCCCAGGTGGAAGGTCAGGAACGGCCCCATCAGCGCCCAGCGCAGGCCCGGCCCGCGCGCCACCGCGGCATCGACGTCGGCGACGCTGGCAACGCCCTCGGCGACGATGTGGATCGCCTCGCGCCACAAGGCCGCTTGCAGGCGGTTGGCGATATGCGAATCGATCTCGCGCGCGAGCCGCACCGGATACCGGCCGACCCGGCGGTAGAAGGCCATGGCCCACTCGACCGCGCCGGCGTCGCTGGCCTCGCCGCCCACCACCTCGACCAGCGGCACCAGTTGCGGCGGATTGAAGGGATGGCCCAGGACCACCCGACCGGGATGGCGACAGCGCGATTGGAGGCGGCTGATGCGCAGCACCGAGGTGCTGCTGGCGATCACCACATCGGCCCCCGTGGCGGCGTCGATCTCGGCCAGAAGATCGATCTTGAGCGCCTCGCGGTCGGGTCCGTTCTCCTGGACGAACTCGGCGCTCCCGACCGCCGCCGCCAGGCTCGGCGCGACCGACCAGCGCGTGGCGTCGGCGCCGGGCGCGAGACCGAGCCGCTCCAGCGCCGGCCAGGCCCGCTCGATGGCCGCCGCCAGTCGCGCCCTTGCATCCGGCGCTGGGTCCCAGGCCACGACCTCGAGCCCATGGGCGAGAAACAGCGCCGCCCAGCCGGCGCCGATGGTGCCGGTGCCAATCACCGCGACGCGCCCGATATCCTCCGCCGGCGGCCTGGTCATCGCCGTCCCTCCGTCCGTGGCGTCCCCATGGGCGTTCCAACCCGCCCTTGGCGCCAGTGTAGCGACATCGCCGCCGGCGCGCGACCGTCACATGGGACGCGGCGGCCGGCGGTTATGGTACCGTGACGCGACGTGGCTACGAGGAGGAGACGATGCGCCGCCGGAGCTGGATCATGACACCGATCGCCATGCTGTCGATGACGTTGGCCGTATCGGCGGCGGCGGCCGAGGGCGACCCGGCGGCCGGCAAGCGCCTGGCGGTCAAGGTCTGCGCGCGCTGCCATCTGGTCAGCAAGGACGACCCTTACGGCGGCATCGATTCGACGCCATCGTTCTTCACCATGGCCAGGAAGCCCGCCTCCTACGACGTCCGCCTGCGGGCCTTTCGCGAACGCCCGCCGCATCCGCCCCAAAAGCTCGGCGTGAAGGATGGCGATATCGACGACCTGCTCGCCTATATCCGCAGCCTGAAGGACGATTAGATTAGTCGCGGACGATTTCGATCGCCATGAACCGCGTCGCGGTCCCCTTGGTTCGGTCGCTCGTCACCCCAACGGCCCTACTCGTCGATCAGCTTGATCAGCCCGCCCGCGGCCAACCCCTCGCCGGGGCGGAGGCCGTTGAGGACGCGGAACCGCTCGGCCTGGAAATCCGTGTACGGCAAGGTCGCCGCCAGGGTCGCGACGGTCTCGCCGGCGGCTACACGGTGGACGCGGATGCGTAGGGGCTTGAGCGCGGCGATCTCGGCCGGGGTCAGATGGCGAAAACTGAAGGTCATGCGCCTGAGACCGACGTTGAGCGCCGCCGTTATCTTGGGCGGCGAGAGGATCAGGAAGCGATAGACCGTCTCGCGGTCGAAGCGGATGGCGATGGCGCGGATATCGCGCGGCCCCCGGTTGGTATTCACCCGCGCCGAGGCGGTCGCCGCCGCCATGCCGTTGACGGTAATCGCCTCGATGGTTCGCAGCGACAGCTTGGGAAACCAGACGTCGGCCAGATAGCGGGGCATCGACAGCCCAACCGCGACGCGCGCGCCATCGAATCGGATGACGGTGTCGGCGGCGTTGCTCGCCAGTACCGCTTGCGGCGTGTTGCGCAGCCGGAATCCAGGCGGCACCTCGAAACGGAAGCCGAGCTTGGGATGGGAAAAGACCCGGCCGCGCCGGTAGCCCTGCTCGGGATCGTCGCCGAATAGCGTGTCGTCGATCGCCAGCAGATATTCGTCGTGGGCGACGCGCAGGCCGGTCGGATGACTGGCGCGGGCGAGGTCGGCCGCCCGGCGCACGCGCACGACGGTGCGCGGATGGCTTGAGAACAGGCTCGCTTCGGGCGCGGCTCCGGTCTTACCGGCGATCCGCCGCGAAAGCGCGCTTTCGGCCTGCATGGTGGCCAGGAAGCTGGCCATCGCCCGGGGGTCGTAGCCGGACCGGGTGAGATAGCGGATGCCGAGTTCGTCGGCCTGAAGCTCTTGTTCGCGCGAGAACTGCTGCACATAGGCGGCGACCCCATAGCGCGCCAGATCGCCGACCGCGCGGCTGCCGATGGCGTTGCCCAGCATCGCCGCCCCGAGCTGGGCGAAGACGCTCTGGTTGTAGCGCTGGGCGGTGTGGCGGGCGGTGACATGACCGATTTCGTGGGCCAGGACCCCTGCCAGCTCGGCCTCGCTGTCGGCCAGCGCGATCAGCCCCCGGGTCACGTAGACATAGCCGCCGGGCAAGGCGAAGGCGTTGATCTCGTCGCTGTTGACGATGGTGAAGGTGAAGGGCGGGCTAGGCATCTCCGAAACCGCCTGCAGGCGACGCCCGATCTTCGCGACATAGCGCGTGAGCGCGCCGCGCTCGTCATAGGCGCCGCCCATCGCCGCCAGCAGCTTGGGGTGTTCGGCGCGGCCGACGGCGGCCTCCTGGGCCGGGCTCATGAAGGGCGTGAAGTTGCTTTCGCCGGTCGCCGGATTGGTGGTGCAGCCGGCGACCGTGGCCAAGAGGGCGATGGCCATGATCGGGGCGCGCCAGCGGCGCGCGACCGCGAGGGCCTGGGGTACGGAATTCATCATTGTCCCAATATCTCGATCTGCTCGGGATGTGTCACCTCGATCATCGGCCCGTTGCGCCAATCGACCCAGCCGCGCACCCGGACCCGGCGGCCCTCCAGGGCGGCGAGGTCGATCCCCTCGCGGGCGAACAGACGGCGCGCCGCCGGTCCCAGCCGGGCGGTGAAGTCGGTCCGCCAGTCGGGGCCGAAATTGAGATAGGCGCGGACGCGCGCCACCGCCACCGCCATCACCCGGCCCTCGACGAGCTCGAAGCGATTGCGCGGGATGCGCTTGGGGTCGGCCGGGCGCACGGCGTAATAGGGATCGGCCCAAAGCCCCACGCGGGCGGTGCGCGCCGCCGCCTCGATGGCCAGCATCTCGGCCACCAGTTGGCGATTGTCGCGAAAACTGTAGACCCGGGCCAGGCCGCGCCGCAGCATCTCGCCTTGCAGCCACAGGCCGTCGTCGCGATAGAGATGGGCCAGCCGGCGGCCGTGACGATCGAGCGCGGTGTCGCCGACGAACAGCGCCACCCGTTGGTCGAGCGCCAGCGTCTCGAGCATCGCCTTGGCCGCGTCGGCGAGTGGCCAGGGCGCGAAATCGGGCCGTCCCAGCGGCAGCTTCGGCGCCTGGATACCGACCAGGCGGACCACCGTGTCGTCGTCGAGGGTCACGGTATCGCCGTCGGCGACCGCGACCACGCGGCCCTCGCCGGCCGCCGTCAGGGCGCTCGCCGGGGTCGCCCCCGCAATCAGTGAAAAAACAAGAAGAACGATCCGCCACGGCATCGCCGCCACTCTAGCACGCCCATCCATGAACGGCACGAATGGGCGCGGAATGGTTGTCGGGCCGGCCGGCGGCGACGTATGCTCGGCGCGCCACGACCAGGAAGCCATCAGCGGGACCAGCCGGCATGACCCGTCACACCCTCTACCCCGAGATCGAGCCCCATCGCCAGGGAACCCTGACCGTCGACGGCGGGCACCGGCTTTATTGGGAGGTTTCGGGCAATCCCGAGGGCGCGCCGGTGCTGTTCCTGCACGGCGGCCCCGGTGCCGGCGCCACCCCGGCCCATCGCCGCTTCTTCGATCCCGCCCACTACCGCATCGTCATCTTCGATCAGCGCGGGGCCGGGCGCTCGACGCCGCTGGGCGAGACCCGGGCCAACACCACCTGGCACCTGCTCAAGGACATCGAGCACCTGCGCCAGACCTTGGGCATCGAGCGCTGGATCGTGTTCGGCGGCTCGTGGGGCTCGACCCTCGCGCTGGCCTATGGCGAGCGCCATCCCGAGCGCTGCCGGGCGCTGGTCCTGCGCGGCGTCTTCCTGTGCCGGGACTGGGAGATCGACTGGTTCCTCCATGGCATCCGCCTGGTCTTTCCCGAATCCTGGCGGGCCTTCGCGGGCTACATCCCCGAGGACGAGCGCGACGACCTGCTGGCCGCCTATCATCGCCGCCTCGGCGATCCCGACCCGGCCGTGCATCTGCCGGCGGCGCGAAGCTGGAGCGCCTACGAGGCCGCCGCCTCGACGCTCAGGCCCGACCCGGCGCTGGTCAATTCGTTCCGCGACGACCGGATGGCCCTCGGCCTGGCCCGGATCGAGGCGCATTACTTCAGCCATCACGCCTTTCTCGCGCCGGACGCGCTGTTGATCGGGGCGGGAGCCTTGCGCGGCATCCCGGCGGTCATCGTTCAGGGGCGCTACGACATGGTCTGCCCGGCGACCAGCGCCGACGATCTCCACCGCGCCTGGCCGGAAGTCAAGCTCGCGATCATCGACGACGCCGGCCATTCGGCCACCGAGCCCGGCATCCGCGCCGCCCTGGTCGCGGCGATGGAAGACTTCAAGACCCTGTCCTGAACCGCCGCGCGCCGGCGACTGAACCAGTATTGATGCAAGTATTCAAGGCTCGGCGGTCAAGGCAGGTTGCGCGACGGACGATTATCCGTACACTGCCCCCGGTGGTAGTTTCGGAGAGTAACAAGGTGCGACACTGGTTGAGGGTCGTGGGGGTAGCGGGCGCTGTTCTGGCGCTCATCGGGTCGGTGCCCGCGCGGGCCGGCGAGAACGGCGATCCGCCGTTCCTGGCGTTCAGCGCCGGTGCCTTCGACATGAACGACACCGAAACCACGCCCGAGTTCAGGGTCGAATACCGCTCCGATTTTCGTCAATACTACCTGACCCCGATGGTCGGCCTGATGGTCAACGGCAAAGGTGGCGTCTACGGCTATGGCGGGGTCTTCATGGACATCTTCCTCGGCCGTCGCTTCGTGATCACGCCCAATTTCGCGATCGGCGGCTACCGCCAGGGTCATAGCAAGGACCTGGGCAGCACGATCGAGTTTCGCTCAGGCGTCGAGATCGCTTATCGCTTCGACAATCGTTCGCGCTTCGGCATCGCCTTTCAGCACATTTCCAACGCCAGTATCGATGACAACAATCCAGGCACGGAATCGCTGGTGCTGACCTACGCGGTACCGCTCGACACGCTCTTTTGAGCCGTCGGTTGGCGCTGGCCACGCCGTCGCCATAGACGCGCCCAAGGCAAGTCCCGGTAGCTCAGTTGGATAGAGCGACAGCCTCCTAAGCTGTAGGTCCCAGGTTCGAATCCTGGTCGGGACGCCAGTCTCGAACAAAACCGGGCACCGTGCCGGGTTGGAACTGGCCGGCGTTTTCCAGGCCTTGGACGAGGGCTGCTTTCGAGCCGGATATCCTGATCTGGTTATCGTCCACGACGATGCGATCGACGTAAAGCCGCAGGTAGGCTTTTCGTAGCGCCGGGGCTCCCGCGCTGAGTGAGATGGTCCCGGAAAATCGGACAGGTTGTTACAGGTTGTTAAGGTATATTCCACCGTTTAGCGACGGGATACGCGATGACGAAACGGCGCCGGTTTTCGGCGGATTTCAAGGCCCGGGTGGTGCTGGATGCGCTGCGAACAATCACATCGCCGAATGCGCTGGACCGCCAATGATTCTCCGCTCAATGACTGACTTCCAGCAGCCAAGTTGATAGCAGCGGTATCACAAGACGTGCTGGCCGCCGGTCAGCATGATCTCGTCGCCGGTGATGTAGCGGGCCTCGTCCGAGCACAGGAAAAAGATCGCGTTGGCGACGTCGATCGGCTCGCCCATGCGGTGCAGCGGGATGCGCGGGATCAGCACGTCGTATTCGGGCGACAGCATGGCGGTCTCGATCTCGCCCGGCGAGACCGCGTTGACGCGCACGTCGAGATGAGCGAACTCGACCGCCATCTCGCGGGTCAGCGCCGACAGCGCCGCCTTCGAGGTGGCGTAGGCCGAGCCGGCGAAGGGGTGGACCCGGTGCCCGGCGATCGAGGTCACGTTGACGATCGCCCCCTTGCCCCGATGAAGCGCGGCGGCGAAGCCACGGGCCAGCATCAGGGGGGTGAAGAAATTGAGCTGGAAGACCATCCGCCAGTGATCGAGGCCGCCGTTGAGACAGCCCAGGCGTTCCTTGAAGTCGGTCTTGGGCGAGACCCCGGCGTTATTCACCAGCGCCGTCAGCGGCGCCTCGCCCAGCATTGCCCCGGCCTCGTCGATGAAACCGGCGACGCTGTCGGCGTCGGCGAGATCGGCGGTGATGTGCCGGTGGCGGCTGTCGGCGACCATGCACTCGGCCGGCACCACGTCGCGCGAGCAAGTGATCACTCGCCAGCCGGCGGCGATGAAGCGCTGCGCCGTGGTGTGGCCGATGCCCCGGCTGGCGCCGGTCAGCACCAGGGTCTTGTCATCGCTCATGATGGTCGGTCGGTCATGATGAGTCGATTGGCCATGATTATCGTTCGCCCGCCGCGCGTCGCGTCCGCCTCGGCGTGTAGTCGAGGATCGCGGCGTGGTCAACGGCGTCGATTTGCTCGGGGGCGAGAAAGCGCTCGGCGTAGCGCCGGTAGACCCCCTGCTCGACGAACAGCGCGAACAGATCGGGGTCGATATGGCCCTCGTCGCGCATCCGCGCCATGATCGCCATCGACTGGCTCAGGGACTTGGCCTTCTTATAAGGGCGGTCGCCGGCGGTCAGGGCCTCGAAGATGTCGGCGATGGCCATCATCCGCGCCGGCGGCGACATCTGCTCGCGGGTCAGGCCGCGCGGGTAGCCGGTGCCGTCCATGCGCTCGTGGTGGCCGCCAGCGTATTCGGGCACCCGCTCCAGGCCCTTGGGAAACGGCAGTTTCTCCAGCATCTTGATGGTGGTGACAATGTGGTCGTTGATGATCTTGCGCTCCTCGGGCGTGAGCGTGCCGCGCTCGACGCAAAGATTATAGACCTCGTCGTCGTCGAGCAGGGGGCGCTCTATGTCGGCGGCGTCGCGCCAGCGCCGCTTGGCGATTTCACGCACGCGCGCCTTGCCGGCCTCGCCCATCCGTTCGCCGCCGATATTGGCCTCTTCGATGAAGGCGCGGTCGGCGTCGATCTCGGCCAGGCGCCGGGCCAGCGCCGCCGGGTCGTCGTCGCCCGCGCGCAGATGCGCGATCTCGGTCTCGCGCTTGAGCGCCGCGAAGCGGGTGCGCACGGTCTCGATCCGGTCGTGGATGGTCTCCAGCTTGGTCGCCTTGTCGACCACGTATTCGGGCGTCGTCACCTTGCCGCAATCATGCAGCCAAGCGGCGATGTGCAGCTCGTAGCGCTGGTCGTCGTCGAGGTCGAAATCGGCGAACGGGCCGCGATCGACCCGGCAGGCGGCGTCGGCCAACATTTCGGTCAGCACCGGCACGCGTTCGCAATGACCGCCGGTATAGGGCGATTTTTCGTCGATGGCGGCGGCGATGACCTGGATGAAGGCGCCGAGCAGGCGCTTCTGGCCATCGAGCAGTAATTGGTTGTCGAGCGCCACCGCGGCCTGCGAGGCGAGCGCCTCGATCACTCCCTGGCGCTCGCGGTCGAAGGGCACCACCGCGCCGCGCTCCCCATCGCGGGCGTTGATCAGTTGCAAGACGCCGATCACCTCGTCGGCCTTGTTCTTCATCGGGATGGTGAGAAACGAGATCGAGCGGTAACCGTGCTCGGCGTCGAAGGCCTTGGTTCCGGAAAAGTCGAAGTCGCTGGCCGCATAGGCGTTGTCGACGTTGATCGTGGTGCCGGTCAGGGCGGCGAGGGTGGCGACGTTGGCGTAGTTGGGCGCGCCGCTCTTGGGGTCGCACATGTAGATCGGTGGAAACGGCACCGCCCGCCCGGTGCTGCCGCCGAAGGCGATGCCCAGGCTGTCGTTACGGACGATGGCGAAGCGCAGGCGATCCTCGGGCGGGCGCCGGTCGCCGCCGGCGCGGCGCTCGCCGCCGCGACGTCGGTCGCCGCCGGCGCGGTCATCGGTGGCGCGGCGATCGTCGCGCCGGTCATCGCCGGCGCGGGCATCGCCGCCGCCGCGCCGATCGCGGCCGTGACGTCGCTCGCGTCCCCGGCGGCGCTCGACGCGGCTCCCCTCGGGTCGGGTATCGACGCCGCGTTCGCGCACGCGGAGATAAATCGTCCCGCCATCGGCGACGGCGATCGACTTGGCCTCGACCAGGATGCGCTCCAGCAGGCGATCGGTGTTCTTCTCGGCCGAGAGCGCGACGCCGATCTCGGTCAGGCGCTGGAAGCGCGCTTCGCCGACCCGAAAGCGTGCCTCGCGCCGCTTGATCTCGGTGATGTCGACATAGACCGAGGCCACGCCGCCGTCGCCGGTCGGACACTCGCTGATTTGCAGCCAGCGGCCATCGGCCAGGCGCTGCTCGAAGGGGCCGGCCGACCCGCGATGAAGCGCCATGCGGCGTTTCAGCCAGGTCGTGGCGGGCTCGTCGCCAAGGGCGATGCCACCGCGATCGAGCGAGGCCCGGGCGAGATCGACGAAGGCGATGCCCGGGACCATCAGATCGGCGATCGGGGCCAGCATGTCGCGCGCGGTCGGATTGCACATCACCAACCGGTCGTCGCCGTCGAACAGCAGGAAGCCGGTATCGACCCCCTCGAGCGCCACCGCCAGCGTGGACCGATCCCGATCGCTCATCTCGCCGTTTCCCCTCGTCGCTCGCCGCGACCGCGCCTCAATGCATCAGCATGACCGGGATGTCGGCCGCGTCGAGCATGTGGCCGGTGGCGCTGCCAAGGATCATGCGCCGCAACCGGCTGTGGGTATAGGCGCCCATGACCAGCAGCCCGACGCCGAGCTGGTGGGCGTCGGCCAGCAGCGCCTCGCCGGTGGACTGGTTATGGGGCTCCAGCGAATGCTTGCCGGCGTCGATCCCGTGCCAGGCGAGATAAGAGACCAGATCATCGGTCGAGGGACCGGGGCGGCTGCCCTCCTCGATCGAGATCACCGTGACCCGTTGCGCCTCGGTCAGGATCGGCAGCGCGTGGCTGACCGCCAGGCTGGCCTCGAAACTGCCGTTCCAGGCGATCGCCACGGAGGAAAGCTCGCCGACCACGCCGTCGGGTGGGACCAGGAACAAGGGCCGGCCGCTTTCCAGCATCGCCGCTTCCAGGGTGCCGCGCCCGGACACGTCGGCGTCGGGCTCGGCGCGGGCGATAACAATCAGATCCGACACCCGGCCGCGCTGGGCGATCAGGTCTTCCTCGCGCCCGGTCTCGACCACCAGGCAGGCGGTCGACGCGCCCTCGGGCGTGACCGCCGGGGTCTGGGCGAAACCGGCCTGTTCGCAAGCCTCGGCGAAATGGTGCCGGGCGCGCTCGACCAGCGCGCGGCCTTCCTCCTCGGCGGTGGTGATCAGCTCTTCGATCATCGCCCCGGTCATGCCCTCGCCAATATAGGCGAGAGCGTCGCGGGCGTTGCGCCGGGCGTGCAGCCCCTCGACATGGGCGCCGAGCCGGCGGGCGACCGTGAAGGCGGCGGCGAGACTGGGCAAGCCGGCGTCGTTGCCGGTTACCGGAACGAGCAGCTTGCGGATCTGCATCGCGGGTCGCCTTCCTATTGTCGATCAATCGCTTATTTTGGCAGCCCGGCGCCGATCTGGCCAGCGATCAGTGGCATGGTCACGACGATGATTTACACGCGGAAAGTGCTTTCTTCGCGCGTCGCGCAACCGTCTCCGGCGCGCCCTCGGCGCCGATCCGGCGCCAGTCGATCGCTCCGAGATCGTAGTCGAGCTGGCGCCGGACGATGGCCGCGTCGGCGTCGGAAACGTCGCCTTGACGCGCTTCGACCCGGGCGATCAGACGGTCGGGCGCGGCGTCGAGCCACAGGCCGGCGAAGGCGACGTTGCGCGCGCCGGCGACGGCGGCGATCCGCGCTCGCTCACGGGCGCCGGCGTGAACCGCGTCGACGATCGCCGCGTGGCCGGCGTCGAGAACCCGGCCGGCATCGGCCGCGAGGACGTCATAGACCCGCCGGCTCACCGCCGGGGCATAGGCCGTGGCCGCCAATTTGTCGGTTGGCGCCACGCCGAACAGCCGCTTGCGGACCACGTCGCTGCGCAGGAGCACGGCGCCCGGGGCGGCGCCGATGGCCGGGGCGAGACGCCGGGCGAGGGTCGATTTGCCGGTGCCCGACAGCCCGCCGATGGCGACCAGGCGTGGCGGCGCGGGCGCGAGATAGGCGTTGGCCTGATCGAGATAGGTCCGTGCCTCGGCGCGCAAGCCGCGGCGATGCGACGGCGCCGTGCCCGAGGTGGTCGTGGCGGCGGCGGTGGCCGCGATCTTGGCCCTGACCGCGGCCCGGCACGAGAGAAAGAAGCCGAGCGCGGCCAGCCCGTCGAGGTCGTCGGTGATTTCGAGATAGCGGTTGAGGACCAGGTTGGCGAGCCCACCGAGCCGGCGATGCAGGAGATCCATGATCAGGAAGGCGAGGTCGTAGAGCACGTCGCAGCAGGCGATGTCGTCGTTGAACTCGATGGCGTCGAACAGCAGCGGCGCGCCGTCGATCAGACAGATGTTGCCGAGGAGAGATCGCCGTGGCAATGGCGCACCCGGCCGGCCGCGCGGCGGGCGTCGAGGAGCGCGCCCAATCGGTCGAGAGCGGCGTCGGCGCCGGCGACCAGCCGCTCCACCGCCTCGGGGTCGAAGGGGTCGTTCGGATGGGCGGCGAAATCGGCCGCGTTGCCGGCAATCACCCAGGCCATCCCGGCGCGGCCGCCCTTGTCGCGGCGGATCTCGGCGGCGCGGTGAAAGGCGGCGATCGTCTCGGCCAGCGCGGTCATGATCGCGGGGTCGAGCGCCCCGCGCCGGGCCAGGCGGTCGAACAGGCCGTCCTGGTCGAAGCGCCGCATATGCACCAGCCACTCGACCGCCGGGCCGTCGCCGCCGAGGGCGAGGGCGCCGTCGGCGGCGCGGGTCACGGCGACGACGCCGAGGTAGAGCATCGGCGCGGTCCGCCGGTTGATCGCGATTTCGGCCTCGCAGGCGCGGCGGCGGGCCTCCAGGGTCGAGAAATCGAGATAGTCGAAACGGACCGCGCGCTTGAGCTTGTAAGCGTCGTCGCCGACCAGGAAGATCACAGAGATATGGGTCTCGATCCGGGTCACCGTGGCCGTCGCCGGCGCGCCATGGGCCTCGGGGGTTTCGAGAAAGTCGATCACCTCGCGCTGCGGCGCGGCCTCGGTCACGGGCGCTCTCCCGGCGGCCATGCTCACGCGAACCTGGCGCGCTCTTCCACGATCCCTTCCGGGTCCTGATGGATGATGACCTCGGCCCCGGGGTAGGCCTTCTTGACCATTATCTCGACCTGATCGGCGATGACATGGGCGTCGTAGAGCGACATCGCGCCGTCGAGTTCGAGGTGAAACTGGATGAACGGCTGAATGCCCGAACTGCGCGTGCGCAGATCGTGCATGCCCTTGACCTCGGGGTGCGACAGGACGATCTCGCGTATTCGGGCGCGCTCGGCCTCGACGAACTCGCGGTCCATCAGGAGATCGAATGCCCGGCGCAGGATCAGCCAGGCGGCGCGCAACAGATAGAGCGCGATGGCGCCGCCGAACAGGGGATCGGCGAGGCGCCAATCGAGCCAGCGCGACAGCGCCAAGGCGACGATCACGCTGCCATTGATCAAGAGGTCGGTCTCGTAATGGAGGGCGTCGGCCTGGATCGCCGTCGAGCCGGTCTTGCGCACCACGTAGCGCTGGTAGCCGACCAGGGCGAGGGTCAGGACGATCGACAGCGCCATCGCGGCGATGCCGGTCTCGATGTTATCGATCGGTCGCGGGCGCAGCAGTCGGGCGCCCGCCTCGATGGCCAGGAACACCGCCGATCCGGCGATGAACGCCGCCTGGCCAAGCGCCGCCAGCGGTTCCGCCTTGCCGTGGCCGAAGCGGTGCTCGCGATCGGCCGGCTGAAGGGCGTGGCGGACGGCGAAGAAGTTGATCAGCGAGGCGAGCACGTCCATCGACGAATCGATCAGCGACGACAGCACGCTGACCGAGCCGGTCATCGCCAGGGCGATCACCTTGGCGACGATCAGCGTCGTCGCCACCGCCACCGAGGCGCTGGTCGCGCGGCGCATCAGGCGGCCCGACTGGTCGCGCGTGAGCGCCTCCCCATCGTCCGCGTGGCGCAGCCAGCGTCGCAAGGTCTCGATCATGCCCTCGCGCTCCTCACGGATAGAGGCGTTCGTGCTTCCAATGCCCGGCGACGCGGGTGAACGACAGCCGGTCGTGAAGCCGGAACGCACCCTCTTGCCAGAATTCAATACGCTCGGGCGCGACCCGATAGCCGCCCCAGTGATCGGGCCGGGGAACCTTGCCGAGGCCGAAACGGTCGGCGAAGCGGGCGATCTCCTTCTCGAATTCGAGCCGCGCGGTTAGCGGTCGCGACTGGCGCGACGCCCAGGCGCCGATCTGGGCCTGGCGCGGACGGCTGGCGAAATAGGCGTCGGACTCGGCGTCGCTCACCCGGTTCACCCCGCCCTCTACGCGAACTTGGCGATCGAGCGACGGCCAATAGAAGCAGAGCGCGGCGCGAGGATTGTCGGCCAGCGCCCGGCCCTTGCGGCTCTCGGAATTGGTATAGAAGACGAAGCCCGCGGCGTCGAAACCCTTGAGCAGCACCATGCGGGCGGTGATCCGGCCATCGCCGTCGACGGTGGCGAGTGTCATGGCGTTGGGGTTCTTGAGCCCGGCCCCGAGCGCCGCCTCGTACCAGCGGGCGAACAGGGCGATGGGGTCGTCGCAATCGGGAATGCTCACCGGGGAACCGTCCAATCGGAGAATGGGGCGCGACCGCGATCATCGACATCGCGGGCGGCGGCGTCAACCGGCGCGGATATCCACCCCCACCCCTGGGAATGCACCGAGAGATTGCTATATGTTAACGAATGGCGGATAGATTTTCGCCACTGCCGAGTGGCACCATCGATAACTCCCGATGAGGATTTTCAACATGAAACCCAGTCGTATCGTCATTGTCCTCGCCGCGACGATCGCGCTTGCGGCCTGCGCCCAGAACGGCACCGGGCCCAAGCAGGCCGGCGGCACGCTCGTCGGCGCCGCGCTCGGCGGTCTGGCGGGCAGTCAGATCGGCTCCGGCAAGGGCCAGTTGGCGGCCGTCGGCGCCGGCGTCCTGCTCGGCGGGCTGCTCGGCAACGAGGTCGGCCAATCGCTCGACCGCGCCGACAAGCTCTATGCCGAGCGCAACGCCCAGAAGACGCTCGAATCCGCGCCCACCGGCAAGGCGTCGTCGTGGGTCAACCCCGATTCCGGCCATTCCGGCACCTTCACCCCCGAGCGCACCTATACCACCGCGCAAGGCCAGCCCTGTCGCGAATACACCACCACCATCGAGGTCGACGGGCGGGTAGAGAACGCGCGCGGTACCGCTTGTCGCGAGCCGGACGGGACCTGGAAGCTGGTCAACTAGCGGCCGCTATTCCAGCGAAAGACGGCCTCGCGATCCCGCGCTCCCGTGCCGATTGGGGGGTGGATCGAGATCACGGCGGCGTGAAACAAGCGAATTTTCGCCGGGCGGGCTTCCCAAAGTCGCCCGCGCGGCTTATTTTTGGTCGGGCGAGGGGCGAGGGTTGGCCATTTTCTCGGGCGAGCGTGGCTCCACGCGTGATTCAATTGGCGTAGGAAACCGCGTTCATGGCCACCGTTCCGCATGAGGAAAATCGCCCCGTCGCCGTCCCCTTGATGGCCGGCAAGCGCGGCCTGGTCATGGGGGTGGCCAACGATCGCTCGCTGGCCTGGGGCATCGCCCGCGCCGCCGCCGCCCACGGCGCCGAACTCGCCTTCACCTATCAGGGCGACGCCCTCGGCAAGCGGGTGCGTCCCTTGGCCGACAGCGTCGGCTCGGACCTCGTTCTCCCTTGCGACGTCACCGACACCCCCAGCCTCGACCGCCTGTTCGAGGCCGTGGAGGCGCATTGGGGCGGGCTCGATTTCCTGGTTCACGCGATCGCTTATTCCGACAAGGAAGAGCTCAAGGGCCGTTACCTCGACACCACCGAGCGCAATTTCATCAATACCATGATGATCTCGTGCTACTCCTTCACCGCGCTGTGCCAGCGCGCGGAACGGCTGATGTCGCCCGGCGGCGGCATCCTCACCCTGACCTATCTCGGCGCCGAGCGGGTCACCCCGCACTACAACGTCATGGGGGTGGCCAAGGCCGCGCTCGAGGCCAGCGTGCGCTATCTCGCCGTCGATCTCGGCGGCTCCGGTATCCGCGTCAACGCCATCTCGGCCGGGCCGATCAAGACCCTGGCCGCCTCGGGGATCGGCGATTTTCGCTATATTCTCAAGTGGAACGAGTATAACGCGCCGCTCAAGCGCAACACCCGCATCGACGACGTCGGCGGCGCCGCCGTCTATTTGTTGAGCGATCTCGGCGCCGGGGTCACCGGCGAGATCCATCATGTCGATTGCGGCTATCACGTGGTCGGCATGAAGGCGGTCGACGCCCCCGACATTTCGGTCGTCTAGGCCGCGAGGCCGGAATCGGGTACCATGTCGGGCAACAGCCTGGGCCAGCTTTTCCGCCTCACCACCTGGGGCGAGAGCCACGGGCCCGAGATCGGCTGCGTGATCGACGGCTGCCCGCCGGGCTTGGCCCTGGGCGAGGCCGATATCCAGCCCTGGGTCGACCGTCGCCGCCCCGGCCAGTCGCGCTTCACCACCCAGCGCCGCGAGGCCGACCGGGTGCGGATCGTCGCGGGCGTCTTCGAGGGCCAGACCACCGGCGCGCCGATCGCGCTCGTCATCGTCAACCAGGACAGCCGCTCCAAGGACTACGACGACATCCGCGACGCCTTCCGCCCCGGCCACGCCGATTACACCTATATCGCCAAATACGGCCTGCGCGACCATCGCGGCGGTGGCCGCTCCAGCGCGCGCGAGACCGCCATGCGGGTCGCCGCCGGCGCGGTCGCGCGCAAGGTCCTGGGCGCGGGGGTGGTCATCCGGGGCGCGGTGACCCAGATCGGCCCCCATGCCGTCGACCGCGACTGCTGGGACTGGGACGAGACCGCGCGCAACCCCTTCTTCGCCCCCGACGCCGCGATCGTGCCCGAGTGGGAACGCTTCCTCGACGACGTCCGCAAGCGCGGCTCCTCGGCCGGCGCGGTGGTCGAGGTGGTGGCCGAGGGCGTCCCCGCCGGGCTCGGCGAACCGGTCTACGACCGCCTCGACGCCGACCTCGCCAAGGCGATGATGAGCATCAACGCCGTCAAGGGGGTCGAGATCGGCGCCGGCTTCGCCGCCGCGGCGATGGGCGGCGAGGAGGCCGGCGACGAAATGCGCATGAAGGACGGCCGCGTGACCTTCCTCTCGAACGACGCCGGCGGCGTGTTGGGCGGCATCTCCACCGGCCAGGACATCGTCGTCCGCTTCGCGGTCAAGCCGACGAGTTCGATCCGCACCCCTAAACGCAGCGTCGACCGCCACGGCCACGACATCGAGATCGCCACCTTGGGCCGCCACGACCCCTGCGTCGGCATCCGCGCCACCCCCGTCGGCGAAGCCATGCTCGCCCTGACCCTGGCGGACCACTTGCTGCGCCACAGGGGGCAGTGCGGGGGGTAGGGGGCGGTGGCGTTGTATCGGTGACGGCCGTGGGTCCAATATCCGAGATCGGACGATCGCGGAGGCGGCCGTCGGACCTGACTATCTCGACACTGTCTCGACTCGCCGCCGACCGACTACGAGAGGCCGGAAAACCAGCCGTCCCGGCGACGGGGCGCCGCTGGAAATAATACGCCTCAGTCCGTGGTCAGATAGGCCGTTTCCCCGTGCAAGGCCACGTCGAGCCCGCTCTCCTCGGCCGTCTGCTCCACCTTCACCGGCGTCACCCGATCGATCAGCCACAGCATCCCGTAGGTGAAGCCGAAGGCCCAGACCGATGCGAAGGCGCCCGCGAGCAGTTGCTTCACGAAGAACGCCCCATTGCCGGAAACCAGGCCGTCGGCTCCCGCCGAATTGAGGGCGGTGGACGCGAAAACGCCGAGGAGGACGATACCCAGGATCCCGCCGACGCCATGCACGCCCCAGACATCGAGAGCGTCGTCCCAGTGGAGCCGGTTCTTCAATGCAACGGCAAAATAACAGACCCACCGGCCGCGATCCCGATGATCATCGAGGTGAGAGGCGAAACATAGCCCGCCGCGGGCGTTATGGTGGCCAGACCAGCGACCGCCCCCGTCATCAGGCCGACGAAGGTCGGCCGTTTCTCCTGCCACCAGCCAACCAACATCCAGGTGATGGCGGCGAACGAGGCGGCAACGTCGGTGTTCAAGAAGGCGACCGCGGTCACCGAATCGACCCTGAACTCGCTGCCGGCGTTGAAACCATACCAACCGAACCAGAGCAAGCCCGTCCCCAGCGCCACCAAGGGCACGCTATGCGGGCCGGCGTCCATTACGCGTCGCCGACCCACATAGAGGACCGACGCGAGCGCCGCCATTCCGGCGGTGTTGTGCACCACGATGCCGCCGGCGAAGTCGAGGACGCCCCACTTCTGCAAAATACCGCCACCCCACAGCATGTGCACAAAGGGGAAGTAGACGAAGAACAGCCAAGCGGTCAGGAAGAGCATGTAGGCCTTGAACGAGACGCGGTTGGCGAATGCTCCAGTGATCAGCGCCGGGGTGATGATCGCGAACATCATCTGGTAGACGACGTGTACGAGCAACGGGACGCCCGGTGTTGGCGACGGCGTCTCCATCGTCACACCCCGCAGGAAAACCATGTCCAGATTGCCGATTACCCCGCCGACATCACCCGAAAAACAGAGCGAATAGCCGACGACGAACCAAATGATGGTTGTCCAGCCCATCGAAACGAACGACTGCATCATGATGGCCAGCACGTTCTTGCGGCTGACCAGCCCGCCATAGAAAAAGGCGAGGCCCGGAGTCATTAGCATGACCAGGCTACTGCAAAGCAGCATGAAACCGGTATTGCCGGTATCGATATCCATCATCGTTCGCTCCCCGTGACGCGGCTCTAAAGGCGCGCTTCTACGTTATCCATGACGCTAGGGCCCGGGAGGTTCGGATATACCGCCGTTTCGGCAGTCTCCAGGGCCGCGTATGGCGCGGTCATCGTAGGAGGCCAAATCTAGTGGCGTCAATGTTTATGGGAACTACGGAGAATGAGAGGGTTGGCGTGAAGCTAGGCGTGTTGAGCATTTTCCCAGACCGCATGCGGGATTGGCGCTAGGGTTTTCGGTATTCTCCGGCTTGCCAGCGGGTTTGTTTCCCTCTCGATGCGGATTCCAAGGAGGACCCCTCTCCCGAGGGACCGTCACGCCGCCACCGCGAGGCGCTCTAATCGCGCCAAGCGACGCCTGTCGTCAGCGACGTTCTTTAGCCCGATCCGCGCCTTCGCCCGCGCCAGGCCGCCCTTCGGCGCGCCCCATCTACCCCGCCTTTCGCGCCGCGATCAGGTATTCGACGTTGCCGCCGGCGCCGGTGATGGGGCTTTCGGTGGTGCCGAGCACGCGCCAGCCGGGGAGGGCCGCGAGCCAGGCGCGGATGCGGGCGACCACTTGGTCGCGGACGGCCGGGTCGCGAACGATGCCGCCCTTGCCGACTTGCTCGCGGCCGGCCTCGAACTGGGGCTTGATCAGGGCGACCACGGTGGCGCCGCTCGCGGCCAGGGCGAGCGCCGCCGGCAGCAGCGTCGCGAGGCCGATGAAGCTCGCGTCGCAGACGATCAGGTCGACCGGCTCGGGCACCTGCTCACGGTCGAGGCGGCGGGCGTTGACGCCTTCGAGGACCACCACGCGCGGGTCCTGGCGCAGTTTCCAGGCAAGCTGGCCGCGACCAACATCGACCGCGTAAACCCGGGTCGCGCCGTGGGCGAGGAGCACGTCGGTGAAGCCGCCGGTCGAGGCGCCGATGTCGAGGGCCACGACGCCCTCGGGCGCGATGCCGAAGTGGGCCAGCGCATGGGCCAGCTTGACCCCGCCGCGCGAGACCCAGGGGTGGTCGCGGCCCCTGACCTCGAGGGCGATGTCGGCGGCGACCCGGTGGCCGGGTTTGTCCAAACGGCGCTCGCCCGAGAACACCAACCCGGCCATGAGCAGCGCCTGGGCGCGGGCGCGGCTTTCGGCCAGGCCGCGCGCGACGAGAAGCTGATCGAGCCGGACGGCGGTCCCGCCGCCGCGCTTCTTTTTGGCTGTTCGGTCGCCCGGAGAACCGCCGCTCACGGCCTCAGTGCCGGCGTTCGATCACGAAACGGGCCGCCGCGCGCAAGGGATCGGCCTCGGCGCCGAAATCGGCCAGCCGCGCGCTGGCCCGGTCGATGAGTTCGCGGGCGCGGGCGCGGGCGCCCTCGACGCCGAGCAGGCAGACGAAGGTCGCCTTGCCGGCTTCGGCGTCCTTGCCCACCGCCTTGCCGGTCTCGGCCGCCGAGCCCTCGACATCGAGGATGTCGTCGGCGATCTGGAAGGCGAGCCCGAGGTCGCGGCCGAAACCGGCCAGGGCCGCGCGCTTGGCCGCTGGCGCGGCGGCGAGGATGGCGCCGGCCTCGCAGGAAAAGGCGATCAGGGCGCCGGTCTTGAGGTTTTGCAAATGTTCGATCCCGGCGAGGTCTAGCGCCGTCTCGCCCGCGCGCAGATCAAGCATCTGCCCGGCGACCATGCCGGCGCAGCCGCCGGCCGTCGCCAGCCCGGCGACCAGGGCGCAGCGCGTCGTCGGATCGGGATGGGCGGCGGGCGCGGCCAGGGTCTCGAAGGCGAGCGTCAGCAACGCGTCGCCGGCGAGGATCGCGGTCGCCTCGTCGAAGGCGACGTGGCAGGTCGGGCGGCCCCGGCGCAAGGCGTCGTCGTCCATCGCCGGCAGATCGTCGTGGACCAGCGAATAGCAATGCAGCATCTCGACCGCGGCGGCGGTCGGCAGGGCGCGCGCGGTCTCGACCCCGAACAGCCACGCCCCGGCGACGACCAGGAACGGGCGCAGGCGCTTGCCGCCGCCCAAGGCCGCGTAGCGCATCGCCTCGGCGACCCGGCCCTCGAGCCCATGCGGGGCCGGCAGCAGCGTATCCAGCGTGGTCTCGACCTCGGCGGCGATCCGCCCGAGGGTCTGGGCAAGCGTGCTCAAAAGGGCGTGTCGCCGGCGGCGTCGACGGCGACCGCGTCGAGGGCGCCGTCGGCTTGGCGCTCGATCCGCTGGATCTTCTCTCGCGCCTCGGCGAGCTTGGCCTCGCAGTGCCGCTTGAGGGCGGCGCCGCGCTCGTAGGCGCCGATCGCCTCGTCGAGCTTGCCTTGTCCGGTTTCAAGGCCCCGCACGATGGTCTCGAGTTCGGCCAGGGCGTCCTCGAAGCTCAGCTTGGCGATATCGGGGGGGAGATCGTTCGCCGCCATCTCATCCTCTCCATTAGTCCGGCAGTCTATGTCCGCGCACGGTCCGAAACAAGCGTGCCCGCGAGGCGGAGGCGCTCAGGCAGCCATCATGGCGGCGACATGAGCGGCGGCCGACGCGGCCAGGGCGTCGAGGTCGTAGCCGCCCTCGAGCGTCGACACCACGCGCCCGGCGCAACAATCGGCGGCGACCCGCAGGATCTCGGTGGTGACCCAGGCGTAATCGTCCTCGACCAGGCGCAGCCCGGCCAGCGGGTCGTTGGCGTGGGCGTCGAAGCCGGCCGAGACGAACACCATCTCGGGCGCGAAGGCGGCCAGCGCCGGCAAGATGGTTTCGCTCATGGCGCGGCGGAACTCGACGCCGCCGCTGCCCGCCGCCAACGGTACGTTGACGATGTTGCCGACCCCGCGCTCGTCGGCGCCGCCCGTGCCGGGGTAATACGGCCATTGGTGGGTGGAGGCGAAAAAGGCATCCGCGTCGGCGGCGAAGGCGGCCTGGGTGCCGTTGCCGTGGTGAACGTCGAAATCGACCACCGCCACCCGCTCGATGCCATGCGCGGCGCGCGCGCGCAGGGCGCCGATGACGACGTTGTTGAACAGGCAGAAGCCCATCGCCCGCGCCCGCTCGGCGTGATGACCGGGCGGGCGGACGGCGCAAAAGGCGTTATCGCCCACGCCCGCGACGACCGCGTCGACCGCCGCGCACAGCGCCCCGGCGGCGCGCGTCGCCGCCGCGCCCGAGCCGGGCGAGAGCGCGGTGTCGGGGTCGAGCTGGACATGGCCGCTCTCGGGCACCGCCGCCAGCACGGCGTCGACATAGGCGCGATCGTGGGCAAGGGCGATCGTCTCGGGCGCCGCCGCTGGCGCCTCGCGGCGGTCCAGGTCGGCGAAGGCCGGCGCCCCGAGCGCCGCCAGCACGGCCCGCAACCGGTCGGGCCGTTCCGGATGATGGGGGCCGGGATCGTGGTCGAGACAGGCCGGATGGGTATAGAGAAGCGTGGTCATCGGAGGACGCCGGTGTTTTCGAGGTTGGCGATGGGCGCGAACAACCCATCTGATAGCGAATGCACGCAGTGTTCCATAGGCGTCGCCCCGGGGCCAGCCCCAGAATGGCGATAATTCCAGCCTCCGCGTGGCATCCATGCGCGGGGGCGGCAAGGGAATCGTGGCCGAAGCCGGCAATGCAGGCTAGTCTGGGAAGGTTATGATGAGCCGGACTGTCATCCCCTGGTTGCTGATCGCGGCGGCGATCTGGCCCGCCGTGGCGCCACGGCCGGCGGCGGCGCAGGCTGACGCGGCGGTGACGGTGCGGGTCGATCAAGTGGTTCGGAAAACGCTCGATCAGACCTTTTCAGTCATCGGCCGGCTGGTCGCCCGGCGGCGCGGCGTGATCGCGGCGCGGGTTTCGGGGCCGGTGGCCGAGGTCGCGGTCCAGATTGGCGATCGCCTGCGGGCCGGCGATCCGGTGGCGCGGATCGACGCCGAGCGGTTCAAGTGGGAACGCGACCTCGCCGCCGCCACGGTCGCGGTGGAGCGGGCCAATCTGGCCAACGCCGAGGCCCGGCTGGCGATCGCCGACGCCAGGGTCGGCGGCGCCGAGGCGCGGCTCGCGCTGGCCCGCCAGGAACTCGCCAGGCTCGAGGGGCTGCGCAGCTCCGCCGCCTTTTCGCAAGGACGCTACGACGACCAGCGCCAGGCAGTGGCGGCCGCCGCGAGCGCGCTCGACGAGGCCCGCGCCGAGGCCCAGGAGGCGGTGTCCCTGATCGACCGCGCCCGGGCCTCGATCAAGCGCGCGCAAGCCACCCTGGCCCTGGCCGGGGACGATCTCGATCATACCGTGATCCGGGCGCCCTTCGACGGCGTGATCACGCTGCGCCATACCGAGGCGGGCGCCTATCTCGACATCGGCGATCCGGTGGTCACCCTGGTCGACGACAGCGATCTGGAGGTCGAGGCCGACGTTCCCTACAACCGCCTCGCCGGGCTCCGGCCCGGGGTGGTGGTCACGCTCAAGCTCGACGACGGCCAGCGCCGCGAGGCCGTGGTCCGCGCCGTCGGTGTCGAGGAGAACCCGCGCACCCGCACCCGGTTGGTCCGCTTCATGCCCGACTTCGCCGCCGTCACGGGCCTCGCCGACGGCCAGTCGGCGGTGCTCGATCTACCGATCGGGGCCGCCCGCGAGGTGGTCGCGGTCAACAAGGACGCGGTCATCCGCGACCAGGACCGGGCCTATGTCTATGTCGTCGTTAACGGCGTCGCCCGGCCCCGCGACGTGGTTCTGGGCGAGGCCATCGGCTCGCGCTTCGAGGTGCGCTCGGGCTTGGCGCCGGGCGAGCGCGTGGTGGTGCGCGGCAACGAGCGCCTGACGCCGGGTCAGGCGGTCCGCTTCGAGGGGCAATCTTGAGATGGATCTGATCCGCACCGCCATCGACCGCCCGATCGCGGTCGTCGCCGCGGTCTTGATGACGGTGATGTTCGGCGCCCTGGCGCTCGGGATCATCCCCATCCAGTTGGCCCCCGATGTGCGCCGGCCGGTGATCACCATCACCACCCAATGGCCGGGCGGCTCTCCGGCCGAGGTCGAACGCGAGATCGTCAACCGCCAGGAAGAAGTGTTGACCGGACTCGAGGGGATGACCCAGATGGAAAGCCGGTCCCAGGACGGCCGTGCCCGCATCACCCTCGAATTCGCCATCGATCAGAACATGGACCGGGCGCTGCTGCTGGTTTCGAACCGGCTCGCCCGGGTCAACGGCTATCCTAACGAGGTCGACGAGCCGACGCTCCGGACGGCCAGCGCCGAGGATCAGTCGATCGCCTGGTTCATCGTCCGTCGCCAGCCCGGCAACGAGCGGCCGATGAACAGCTTCGGCCCGTTCATCGACGACGTCATCCGCGACCGCCTGGAACGAGTGTCCGGGGTCGCCCGGGTCGACGTCTACGGCGGCAGCGAGCGCGAGCTTCGGGTGGTCGTCGATCCCGCTCGCATGGCCCAGTTCGAGCTCACCGTGCCCGATGTCATCGACGCGCTGCGCGCCGCCGATCTCTCGGTCTCGGCCGGCGACGTGAACGAGGGTAAGCGGCGCTATGTGGTGCGCGCCGACGCCGAGCTCAATTCGCTCGACCGGGTCGCCCAGGTGGTGTTGCGGTCGTCCGTGGACGCGACCTCGGGCCGGGTGGCGCGGGTCACCGTCGGCGACATCGCCGACGTGCGCTTCGACTACAAGAAGCCGACCTCTTATATCCGCTATAACGGCGAACCGGCGATGGCGCTGAGCGCCAAGCGCGAGACCGGCGCCAACGTGATCGAGACCATGGACGGCGTGCGCGCCGCCGTGCGCGAACTCGCCGAGGGCGCGGTGCCGACGGCCGGGCTGACCCTGCGCCAAGTCTACGACGAGACCGTCTACATCAACTCGGCCATCAACCTGGTGCGCCAGAACGTCTGGATTGGCGGCCTGCTGGCGGCGTTGATCCTGCTCTTATTCCTGCGCTCGGCGCGGGCGACGCTGATCGTCTCGCTGGCGATCCCGGTCTCGGTGATCGGCGCTTTCGTCGCCATGGCCGCGATGGGGCGCTCGATCAACGTCATTTCGCTGGCCGGCATCGCCTTCGCGGTGGGCATGGTGGTCGATGCCGCGATCGTCGTTTTGGAGAACATTTTCCGCCTGCGCGAAAAGGGCGTGCCGCGCGCCGAAGCCGCCTTCCGGGGCGCCAAGGAGGTGTGGACCGCGGTCCTGGTCTCGGCCCTGACCACGGTAATGGTGTTCATTCCCATCCTGGTGCTCGATCTCGAAGTCGGCCAGCTTTTCCGCGATATCGCGGTGGCGATCTCGGTGTCGGTGCTGTTGTCGCTGGTGGTCGCGGTCACCGTCATTCCGGCGCTGGCCAACCGCCTCTTGACCAAGGAAGCCTCGAAGCCGATCAGACTGCCGGGGATCGACGGGCTGGCGCGCGTCTTCACCCGGGGGGTGCTGGCCTTCACCGAGGCGGTGGCCCGCAGTCGGTTCCGCGCCCTGGTCGTGGTCGGCTTGGTCTGCGGCGCGGCGGCGGCGGCGACCGTCGCCTTCCTGCCCAAGCTCGAATATCTGCCCAGCGGCAACCGCAACCTGGTATTCGGCTATATCCTGCCGCCGCCGGGCTACAACCTCGACACCACCCGCGCCATCGCCACGCGGATCGAACGCGAGATCGCGCCCTATTGGCGGCGCCAGGGACCGGTGCCCGATAACGGCCCGCGCATGGACCGCTTCTTCTTCGTCGCCAATCGCGGCTCGACCTTCCTCGGCGCCGCCGCGGTCGATCCCGGTCGCGCCCGCGAGCTAATCCCGATCCTGCAAAAATCCGCCTTCCGCGAGCCCGGAACCTTCGGCGCCATCAGCCAGCATCCGCTGTTCGGCCGCGGCCTCGGGGGCGGGCGTTCGGTCGATCTCGATATTTCGGGACCCGATCTGGAGCAGATTCTGAGCGTCGCCCGCGCCGCCATGGGGCGGGTCGCCAAGGCCCTGCCGCGCGAGGCCGGCAATCAGTACCGGCCGGTGCCGGGGTTGGAGCTCGGCGCGCCCGAGATCAGGGTCCTGCCCGACCGGGTGCGGCTCGCCGACAACGGCATGACCGCGATCGATCTGGTCGAAAGCGTCGACGCCTTCAATTCGGGCCTGCGCGTGACCGAGGTGACGGTCGATGGGCGGCGCATCGATCTCACCCTTCAGGGACCCCAGGATCACATCGTCGAGACCCAGGGCATCGGCCAGCTTCCGGTGGTCACCGGCTCGGGCCGGATCCTGCCGCTGAACGCGCTGGCCGAGATCCGCATGACCACCGGCCCGACCTCGATCCGTCACCGCGAACGGGAGCGGACGGTGACCATCAAGGTCACGCCGACGCCCGACATCCCGCTCGAATCGGCGATGGACGCGATCCGCGACCAGGTCATTACCCCGCTTCAAGCCGCCGGCCTGCCGCCGGGGGTGCGGCTCGGCCTGTCCGGCACCGCCGACAAGCTGACCCAGACCTGGAGCGCGATGCAGGTGTTCCTGGCTATCGCCGTGGCCATCACCTATCTGCTGATGGCGGTGTTGTTCGAGAGCTTCGTCTATCCGCTGATCATCCTGCTGTCGGTGCCCCTGGCCACCGCCGGCGGCATCGGCGGGCTGGCGCTTCTCAACCGGTTCGTCTTCCAGCCGCTCGACATGCTGACCATGCTCGGTTTCGTGATCCTGATCGGCATCGTGGTCAACAACGCCATTCTCCTGGTCCACCAGACCCTGCACCTGATCCGCGCCGAGGACATGGCGCCCCCCGACGCCATCCGCGAGGCGACCCGCAACCGCTTGCGGCCGATCTTCATGTCGACCCTGACCAGTGTATTCGGCATGCTGCCGCTGGTGCTGTTCCCGGGCGCCGGCTCAGAGCTTTATCGCGGCCTCGGCTCGGTAGTGGTCGGCGGGCTGGCGTTGTCGGCGGTGCTGACGCTGTTGATCATCCCGCCGCTGCTCTCGATCTTCCTCGGCCTGCGCGCGGCCAAGCCGGTCGGCGCCGGCCTCGACGAGGGCGCGGCCGGCGAGCCGACCGATGTGGCGCCCACCGCCGACGGCGGCACGGTGGTTCGCTGGCCCGGGGACGGCCACGGTTGAGGGCAAGGGTCCTGATTTGCGCGCGTGACCGCGAACGGATAGTATTTCCGGCTTCCGCCAGCTTTGTTCAAAGGGACGATGGGGGTATGCGCCGTTTCGGCGATCTCAATGTCGGTGCCGTGGTTTGCGCGCTGGTGGCCGTCGCGGTCGCGGCCACGATGGGCGAATGGCCGGCGCTGCGCGCCTCGGGCGGCTGGTTCGCGGTGTTCGGACAGATGCTGGCGGTGATCGCCGCCCTGGCCATCGGCGCGATGCTGACGGCGCTGGCGCTGGCGCTGGTCGTCCTGCCGCTGATCGGGCTCCATTCCCTGCTCGGTTCCTGGGTTTCAGGCCCGCGCGAGGCGCTCGACGCCGGCGATCTCGCGCGACGCGCGGTTCGCGCCATCGACCCGGCCTGGAAGGCGGCGTGGCGATTGTGGTGGACATGGATCGGGCGCCACCGCCACGCGCGCCGCTGACCCCGCGCCCCGAGGAAGGATTACCCGCCGAGGGAGGATGGCCATGGACGATTTCATGCGCGCGGCCTTGGCCGAGGCCCGCGCCGGTTTCGATGAAGGCGGCGCGCCGATCGGCTCGGTGGTGGTCAAGGACGGACGTATCATGGGGCGCGGGCGCAACCGCTTTTATCAGGCCGGCGACCCGATAAGCCACGCCGAGATCGAGGCCCTGCGCGACGCCGCCCTGGGCGCGCCCGCGCTCGACGCGATCGATCCGCTGCTCGCCGGCGGTACCGTCTACACCACCATGTTGCCCTGCGAGATGTGCACCGGCGCGATCATCCGCTTCGGCATCGCGGCGGTGGTGGTCGGCGAGATGCGCAGCTACGTTCCCTCGCCGACCGAGGCGCTGATGACCCGCCACGGCATCGCCGTCACGGTGCTCGACGAGCCCGACTGCGTCGCCCTGGTCGCGGCCTATCTCGATCGCTACCCCGAACGGCGCCCGGCCATGACCGTCCCGCCCCGGTTCAAGGGGTGAGCGTTCAAGTATTGAACACGCACCGCGCCGCCGCCTTGGCGCTGATGCTGGGGCTCGCCGCCGTGTCCACGCGCGCGGCCGAGCCGCCGCCGACGGTCGATCTGGCGCTGGTGCTGGCGATCGATTCCTCGGCCAGCATCGACGATGGCGAATACGCCTTGCAGATGGCCGGCATCGCCGCCGCCTTTCGCGACCGCGCGGTGTGGGACGCGATCGGCTCGGGGCCAACCGGGCGGATCGCCGTCGCCGCCTTCATCTGGGCGCAATCGGGCTGGCCCAAGGCGGCGACTCCCTGGTTCGTGCTCGATGGCCCCGACCGGGCCGAGGCCTTCGCCGCCACCGTCGAGCGCTTTCCCCGCTCGATCGAGGGCGGCACCGGGATCGGCAGCGCGGTGATGTACGGTGTCCGCCTGATCGATGAAAGCGGGCTCGCCGCCACGCGCCGGGTGATCGATCTTTTCGGCGACGGCAAGGAGACGGTCTTTCGCGAGTGGCGGGTGACCCCCGGCCAGGCGCGGTTCGTCGCCACCGCGCGCGGGGTCACGGTCAACGGGCTCGCCATCCTCGACGAGGAGCCGGCGCTCGATCTCTATTACCGCGACAACGTCATCGCCGGCCCCAACGCCTTCGTCATGACGGCCGGGTCGATCGCCGACTTCGCCCGCGCCATGCGCGAGAAACTGCTGCGCGAGATCGAATACCAGCCGGTGGTCGGCCGATCGAGGGACATCCCATCGACCGGTGGCCATCGCGCCGGCGCGGGCTAGGGCGGAACCATGACCGAGGGCGCGCGCGCGGTCGCGGCCCGGCGGCCGGCGCTGATGGCGTTGGTCCTCTTGATCGGCGTCGGCGCGGTCTGGGGACTGTCGTTCTCGCTCGCCAAGCTGGTCACCCAGGCCGGGGTGCGGCCGCTCGGGCTGGCGTTCTGGCACGCGCTCGGCGGGGTGGCGCTGTTGGCGCCCTATTGCGCGTTCAACCGCTGGCCACCGCTCGATAGGCCGCATCTGCGCTTTTTCGCGGTCACCGGCCTGCTCGGCTCGGCGCTGCCGGCGGTGGTGCTGTTCGCCGCCGCGCCGCATCTTCCGGCCGGGGTGCTGGCGGCGGTAACGGCGCTGGTGCCGCTGATCACCTATGGCATGGCGCTGGGCTTTCGGATCGAGCGCTATCGCGCGCGCCGCGCCGCCGGGTTGGCACTGGGGCTGGTCGCGGTCGGGGTCATTACCCTGCCGGCGCGCAGCCTGCCCGGCCCAATGATGGCCGGCTGGGTGCTGTTCGCGCTGATAGCGCCGCTGTCCTATGCCGGCGAGACCGTCTATCTGGCCCTGCGCCGGCCGCCCGAGATCGGCTCGTCGGCGATGCTGTTGGGCATGCTGCTGGTGGCGATGGCGATGTTGGCACCGCTGGCCTGGGCGAGCGGCGCGCTGGTCTGGCCGGGCGCGCTGTGGTCGCCGACGCTGGCGCGGGTGGCGCTGCTGGTGGTCATCAACACCTCGGCCTATCTGATGTATGTGGAATTGATCCGGATCGCCGGGCCGGTGTTCTCGGTCCAGGCCGGCTATCTGGTCACCGCCACCGGCGCGGCCTGGGGGATGGTCATCTTCGACGAGCGCCATTCGCCCTGGTTCTGGCTCGCCCTCGCCCTGATGTTCGCCGGCCTCGCCCTGGTCACGCCCCCGAAGGCACCCGCCGCCGAGTGAGTGAGATTATTGGATTATTGGGGATAGACCACGATTAACTCGTCGACGACCTAATGCGTCGGGTCGGCCTCGATCGCGGCTATCGCGACCGCTATCTCCATCAGTTCTCGGGCGGCCAGCGGCAACGCGTCCGCATTGCCCGGGTGCTCGCCGTAAGGCCCGATTTCCTGGTTTGCGACGAAGCGGTGGCGGCGCTCGACGTCTCGATCCAGGCGCGGATTCTCAATCTCCTCATGGACCTCAAGGAGGACCTCGGCCTCACCTATTTGTTCGCCGCGCCCAATCACCCCCATACCAGGGCGCTCCTGATGGAAATCCCGCGCCTCGACCCGCGCCGGCGGGACTTCGAGCCGATCAGGGTGACGGCTCCTTCAGCAGAATCGAGCGCAAGTTCGGCGGCTTTCTCGCCTCGTTCGACGTGAAATTCAGCAACGCCTCGATATGGTTGAGGTGCCCGGCCATCGCGGCGACCGCTTTTCCCGCGTCGCCATTTCGCAGGGCCTCGATGAGACGGCCATGTTCATCGGCCGAGCAATCCGATTGCCGGGCCTGGCCATAGGCCGCGATGATCAGGGAACTGCGCGCAACCAGTTCATCGAGAATCTCCGACAGCACCTGGTTGCCGGCGATCGCCGCGAGGCACAAGTGGAATTCGCCCGAGAGTTTTATCGATGCCTCGCCGTCGCCGCGGCTCAGGGCTTCCCGGTCGGCATCGATGATGTCTTTCAGCTTGCGCAGCTTGGCTTCGGTCACGCGATCGATAGCGCGCTCGACGATCGCCGCCTCGATCGCGCGCCGGGCCTCGAAAACATGACGGGCTTCGCGAACCGAAGGCTGCGCGACAAAAGCGCCCCGGTTGGGCCGCAGTTCGACGACCTTGGCATGGGAAAGATCGACCAGGACGCGGCGAATTTGCGCGCGCGAGACGCCGAATATGTCGCACAGCGCTTCCTCGCCCAGTTTCGTGCCCGGTTCTAACCGGCGCTCGACGATCGCGCGGTGGATACGGTCATGGACTTGCTTTTCGTTGCCATTGCCAGCCACGGAAGGCTTCGTCGTCACGGCAGTCACGGTCCTCACCTTTCACTATGTCCTCGTACCGGTTCGTCGCCACTGCGTAGTCGAAGTCGCACCGATGCCAGGGGAGTATAAGGTTTAATTGTTAACAATTTCTAGAAAATTGTAGACAATTTTCAATCGCCTTCCTATCATCGATCATGCCGAACCAAGATCACGAGCCAATTCGGAATTCGTTGCGATGTCACGAGCCTTGCGGCGCCTCGGTACGCCAAGGCATTTCGCAATCATGGAGGCCATAGAACATGTCTAATGCGTATGACTTTTTTCGCCGAACCGCGATCGCGGCAACAGCCCTTGCCTTCGCCGGTTCGGTTCTTGGCGCCGAGGTTTCCGCCAAGGAGTTGAAGATCGGTTTCGTCGGCGTCACTAGCGGTCCCGCCGCGGCATGGGGGACCTCCAACGTGCGCTCCATGCAGACCCTCGCCGCCTGGATGAACGAAACCGGCGGCGTGAAGATCGGCGGCGAGACCTACACCATCAAGATCCTCACCTTCGACGACCAGAAGGACCCGAAGCGGGCCATCGCCGGCATGGAAAAGATGGCCCAGGAGGGCATCCACTATGTCGTCGGTCCGAACGTCGATGACGGCGCGGCGGCCGTGCGTCCGGTCGCCGAAAAGAACAACATCATGTATTTTCCCTACGCCTTCCCCAAGAGCCTGTACCGGAAACCAGCATCCAACGCCGTTTTGGGAATGGTCGCCAACTATCAATCCGGCCCGGCGATCTACAAGTATCTTCGCGATAACAAAGGCGTGAAGACGGTCGCCTTCGTGGCCGCCAATGAATCCGATCCCTTGAGCCAGCGCGACGGCGGGGTGGCCGCCGCTAAGGCCCTGGGGCTGAAAGTCGTCGCCGACACGGATACCTATCAGAACGACACCCGCGATTTCGTGCCGGTTCTGACGCCGATCCTAAAGGCCAAGCCGGACCTTCTGGTGCTCTCGGGCGTTGCCCCGGGGAACGCGCCGCTGCTGATCCGGTCGGCCCGAGAACTCGGCTACACCGGGATCATTTCCACCGAAACCGCTCAAGACGCGCAGGTGTTGAAGGAAGGCGCCGGCGACCTGGCCAACGGGTTCATTTCCGTTGGCGGCGCGTCGACACCGGAAATCCGTTCCAAGACCATGGAAGAATTCATCGATCGCTACACTAAGATGTTCGGCGAATACAACGATGAGTCCAACACTAAGGTCTATGCCCTGGAGTACATCATCGACACCTTGAAGGCGGACCCCAAGGCCATCGACGATATCAGTGAATTCAAGAAGACCATGGACACCTTTTCGGCGCCGAATCCCTATATGAAGGGGAAAGCCGTACTGAAATATGTCGGCATGACCTCTTTCGGTCAGAAGCGGCAACTGTCCGTGCCGCTGGTGGTCAACGAATATCGTGACGGCAAGTTCGATACCCTGTTCATCGCCCAAGTCGATTGACCGGAGCCTCTCCCCACTGACTAGCGGGGCTCGGAGAAGAAGCTCCGAGCCCCGTCCTTATCTGGAAAACGCCCATGGAACAGGTCGTCGCCAACGGGCTTTATCTCGGTGCGCAGTACGCGTTGATCGCGCTGGGTCTGACCCTGATTTTCGCTCTCATGAATGTTCTCAATTTCGCGCACGGCCAGCTTTATGTGTTGGGCGGGTTCGTCACCTACACGATTTATGGACAACTGAAACTACCGTTCGTCGTGGCCCTGTTCGCCGCCGCCGTGACCCTGGCGATCGTCGGCGCGCTGATCGAACGGTATCTGTTCAGGACGGTGATCAAGCGCAGCGTCCGCGAGGAAAGCACCATGCTTTTGGCTGCCGGCATCGCGTTCTTTCTCGATGCGGTCATCCTGCTGGTCTTTGGCGAAAAGCAGCGCGGCGTGCCGAAAATCGTCGACGGCGTTCTCAATTGGGATTTCCGGGTGATCATGCCCTATGACCGCATATTGGTTGGTGTTTTGGCCATAGTGTCGATCGCCGCTTTCGTTCTTTATATGCAATACAGCAAGACCGGTCGCGCCCTTCGGGCGCTGGCCCAGGACCGGGTCGCGGCCCAGTTGATGGGGGTCAATGTCGACCGCTATTCGATGATCGGCTTCGCCCTGGGCGCCATGCTCGCCGGGGTCGTGGGCGGCCTACTGGTCACCATTACCGGCGTCAATTCGGGCATCGGCGGGCCGATTTCCATCAAGGCCTTCATGATGGTGATGATCGGCGGCGCCGGGGTCATCTCGGGCGCGATCGCCGGCGGGTTCATCCTCGGGATGGTGGAATCGGTCGGCCTCACGGTGCTGCGCTCCTATGGCGATATCACCTATCTGGTCATTTTCGCGTCCCTGATGGTGTTTCTCAGCATCCGGCCGCAGGGCCTGATGGGCAAGCCTTGGGGATAAGGCCATGACGGGCGGAGCGAGGATCGCGTGGGTAGGTCTGTTTCTGGCCGTGGTTCTGGTCGGCGTCCCGGCGTTCATCGCGGTCAGCGGGCGATGGGATCTCTACTACACCCTGACCTCGGTCGCGCTCCTGAGCATCGCCAGCGCCGGCGTGTGGCTGACCTTCTACATCGGCCGGATCAATATCGGTCAGGGCGCCTATGCGCTGATCGGCGGCTATGTCTCGGCCGTCCTGGTGGTGAAATACGGCGTCTCGTTCTGGCTGACGCTGCCTATCGCCGGTCTGTTCTGCATGGTGGCGAGCGTGCTGATCGGGCTTCCCATCCTGCGCTTGCGCGGCGTCTATTTCGCCATGGTCACCTTGGTTTTGACCGAAGTCGCCCGGTTGTCGATGCTGGCGCTGCCGATCACCAACGGCGCCAAGGGCATCACCAATATCCCCTTGCCGGGCGCGCTGACCCTGTTCGGCATCACCGTGATCCCGGATTTCGCCGGCCTCGCCGACGTCAAGCCGGCGTTTTACTATCTTTCCGTCGGCCTGATGATTGTCTCGTTCGCGGTCCTCTACCGGCTGGTCAATTCGCGCCTCGGGCACCTCTGCCGCTCGCTCCAGCAGAACGAGGAATTGGCCTCGTCGATCGGCGTCAACATCGCTTATCTGCGGATCGTCGCCTATGCCATTTCGTCGTTTCTCGGCGGCATCGGCGGGGCGATTTTCGCGGCCATCTCGCAATCGGTCTATCCGTCCAGTTTCACCATCACCGATTCCATCAATTTCATGCTGAATTGTTTCCTGGGCGGTCTCGGTTACGTCTTCGGCCCGATGCTGGGTACCCTGGTTCTCTATTTCGGCTGGGATCTTTTGTTCCAGACCGGCGAGTTCCAGCTTCTGATTTTCTCGACGGTCCTGATCGGCCTCATGCTGGCCTTGCCGAATGGCCTGTTGAGCCTGCGCTTCTCCAGGATCGGCGGGGGGGCGTCGCGCCGTGGGTGAGTTCTTGGAAATCGACGGCCTGACCAAGCGCTTCGGCGGTCTGATCGCCGTGAACGCGGTGACGTTCTCGGTCAGTGAACATGAGATTCTATCGGTGATCGGACCGAACGGCGCCGGCAAATCGACCTTGTTCAAGCTGATCGCGTCTTTTTTGCGCACCAGCGCCGGCGAGGTGCGCTACCGGGGCGAGCGCATATCGAACTTGGCGCCGCATGTGACGGCCCGGAAAGGCGTTGTTCGTACCTTTCAGGAAACCAGTATTTTCAAGGACATTACGGTGCGCGACAATGTCATTATCGCGCACCACCTGCGCTCCAGCGCCAGCCTTTTCGGGTATTTCTTCGACTCCCCCGCCGCGATCCGCGACGCGCGGGCGTTCGGCCGCTCCGCCGACCTGATATTGGAATTTCTCGGTCTCGACGAGATCAAGGACGAGATCGCCAGCACCTTGCCCCAAGGCCATCTGCGCGCCCTCGGCATCGCCATCGGCTTGTCGACCGGGGCCGAGGTGCTGCTTCTCGACGAGCCCTTCGCCGGCATGAATCAGGACGAAACCAAACAGGCCGTCGAGATGGTTCGCGCGGTTCGCGATCGCGGGGTCACCCTGCTGTTGGTGGAACACGACATGTCCGCGGTCATGACCATTTCCGATCGCATCGTGGTCCTGAACTTCGGCGAGAAGATCGCCGAGGGCACGCCGGACGAGATTCAACGAGACGAGAAAGTCATCGAAGCCTATCTCGGCGTCGAGGATGACACGATTGGACTGTAAGCCATGAGCCAGTTGCTGCGCTTCAGCGACGTCGAACTGTACTACGACCACGTCTATGCCCTGAAAGGCGTGTCGATCGAGCTCGACGAGGGCGAGACCGTGGCGCTGATCGGCGCGAACGGCGCCGGAAAGTCGTCTATCTTGCGCGCTATCACCGGCCTGAAAAGCATCCACCAGGGTAAGATCGTCTTCGATGGGGAACGCATAGACCGCGGTCACGGCCCCGATGCCATCGTCAGGATGGGCGTCGCCATGGTGCCGGAAGGCCGGCGGGTGTTCCCGTTCATGTCGGTCAAGGACAACCTTCTGATGGGCGCCTTCACGCGCGACGACAAGGCCGGGATCGGCGCGACGCTGGAGATGGTCCTGGGCCGCTTCCCCCGGTTGAAGGAGCGCTACGGCCAGGCCGCCGGCACCATGAGCGGCGGCGAGCAGCAAATGCTCGTCATCGGCCGCGCCTTGATGGCCAAGCCGAAGCTCCTGCTCCTGGACGAGCCCTCGCTGGGGATCGCCCCCAAGCTGGTTCAGGACATCGCCCGCTCGATCGTCGCCATCAACCGCGACGAAAAAGTCACCGTCCTGCTGGTCGAGCAGAACTCGCGCATGGCCTTGCGCATCTCTCACCGCGCCTATGCCCTGGCGACGGGTTCGGTGGCGCTGAGCGGTGACTCGCGCGCGCTGCTGGATGACGAGCGGATCAAATCGCTCTATCTCGGCGGCGAGGTCTGAATGACACGGCGCGGAAATTCGTGGGCTCGTGGCGATGAATAATCACGCGATGCGCATCCTGGTCATAAACCCCAATACGACGGCGTCGATGACCGACAAGATTCGCGCCAGCGCCGAAAAGTTCCGCGCCACCGATACCCTGATCACGGCGGTCAACCCGAGCGAGGGGCCGCCCAGCATCGAAGGCCATTTCGACGAGGCAATGAGCCTGCCGGGCCTTCTTCGCGAAGTTCGCGCCGGCGAGGAGGCCGGTTACGACGGGTTCGTCGTCGCCTGTTTCGACGACACCGGCATCGGCGCCTGCCGCGAGATCGCGACCGGTCCGGTGATCGGCATCTGCGAGGCGGCGATGCGCGCGGCCAGCATGATTTCGACCGGCTTCTCCGTGGTAACGACCTTGCCGCGCTCGGTGCCGATCATCGAAAACCTGGCCGTGGAATACGGCATGGAGCGGCGCCTGCGCCGGGTTCGGGCCGCCAACATTCCGGTCCTGGCCTTGGAAGAAGACGGCGGCGAAGCCCGCGAGCGGGTCCGCGCCGAAGTCGCCCTGGCGATCGAGCGGGACCGCTGCGAGGCGGTCATCCTGGGCTGCGCCGGCATGGCCGACTTGACCGCCTGGTTGAGCCATGAAACCGGGGTGCCGGTGATTGATGGCGTGGTCGCCGGGGTCAAGATGATCGAGGCCCTGGTCGGTGGCGGCTTCAAGACCAGCAAGGCCGGCGCCTATGCCGCGCCGATCCCGAAGTAAACCCGACATCCGTGGCATGCGGTGGCACGGGTGGTTCGGCGCGCCGTGATTGAACGGCGCGTTTCTTGAACGGAAACCTCATCGTGGACGAACGAACATTCGCGGCCATTGGCCGCTATCTCGATCGCCGCCGCCAGGAGCAGATAGAGTTCCTGGCCGAGCTGGTGCGGCTGCCGTCCGACAATCCGCCCGGCGATTGCGCCCCCCACGCCGCGCGCGCGGCCGACTTGCTCGAGGGGCTCGGCTTCACGGTCGAGCGGGACCCCGTTCCCGAGGCCCTATGCCGGGCCCACGGCATGATCAGCGCGACCAATCTGATCGTGCGCCGCCGTTTCGGGCCCGGCCCGACGATCGCGCTCAACGCCCACGGCGATGTGGTCGCACCGGGAAAGGGCTGGTCGCGCGATCCTTACGGCGCCGAAATCCGCGATGGCATGATGTATGGCCGCGGCGTGGCCGTATCCAAGTCGGATTTCGCGACCTACGCCTTTGCCTTGCGGGCGCTCGAGGAAACGGGCGCGCCGCTGGCCGGCGCGGTCGAGCTGCATTTTACCCATGACGAGGAAGCCGGCGGCGAGATCGGTCCCAAGCGGCTGCTCGATAGCGGCCTCTGCAAGCCGGATCTGGCGCTCTGCGCCGGCTTCTCCTACGCGGTGGTCACCGCTCATAACGGCTGTCTGCATTTGGAGGTCGCGGTCACGGGCCGCTCGGCCCACGCCGCCCTGCCCGATACGGGGGCCGACGCGCTCGAGGCCGCCACGGGTATCCTCGCCGCGCTCTATGCCGAGCGGGCGGATTATGCCGCCGTCAAGTCCCGGATCGCGGGGATCGCCGCGCCGACCCTGGTGGTGGGGCTGATCGAGGGCGGGATCAACACCAATGTGGTGCCCGATCGCGTGGTCTTTCGTCTCGATCGCCGGATAATTCCCGAGGAACGGCCGGACGCGGTCGAACGCAAGCTGCGCGATACGATCGCCGCCGCCGCCGCCCGCTACCCCGGCATTGCGGTCGAGACCAGGCGGATCATGCTGGCCGACGCCCTGAAGCCGCTCCCCGGCGCGGCGCGCTTGCTCGGCGCCTTGACCCGTCATGCCAGCCGCATTTTCGGCGTGCCCGTAACGGCGACCGGCAGCCCGCTTTACACCGATGGGCGCCACTACGCCAAGGCCGGCATCCCCACGCTGCTCTATGGGGCCGGGCCGCGTGGCCTGGTGGAGGCGAACGCGCATGCCGCCGACGAACGCCTGGCCCTGGACGATTTGCGAAAGGCGACCGAGGTGGTGGCCACGGCCCTGGCCGAAGTCCTAGAATAGTGACGCTTTCGATGGCAATGGAACCGAAGATGAACGACCGACAGCCGCCCGCCGACACGATTTCCGAACACGGCGAGATTTTCGAAAACCTGGATCCCAGCCCGCGTCTTCTCATGGGGCCGGGGCCGGTGAATGTGTATCCGAGCGTCCTGCGGGCGATGGCGACCCCCATGCTGGGCCAGTTCGACCCGCAGTTCACCCACTACATGGGCCAGGTCATGTCGCTCTATCGCCGGGTCTACCGGACGGAGAATCACTGGGCCTTCTTGATCAACGGCACCGCGCGCGCCGGGATCGAGGCCTGCCTGGTCTCGCTCATCAGCCCCGGCGACCGGGTTCTGGTGCCGATCTTCGGGCGCTTCGGCCACCTGTTGCACGAGATCGCCACGCGCTGCGGCGCCGAGGTGGTCACCCTGGAAACGGCCTGGGGAACGGTGTTCGAGGCGGACGCGCTGCGCGACGCCATTCGCCGGCACCGCCCCAAACTGGTGGCGCTGGTGCATGGCGACACCTCGACCACCATGGCCCAACCCTTGGACGCGATCGGCGCGATCTGCCGCGAGTTCGACGCGCTGCTTTACGTGGACGCGACCGCGACCCTCGGCGGCATGCCGGTCGAGGTCGATGCCTGGAACCTCGATCTGGTGTCCGCCGGGTTGCAAAAGTGCATGTCGGGGCCGCCGGGTTCCTCGCCGATCACCTTCAATCAGCGCGCGGCGGCGGTGGTCGCGCGCCGTCGCCACATCGAAGCGGGCATCCGCGCGGAGGACGTGGCCGACGCGGGCGGCGCGCGCATCCAGTCGAACTATCTCGATCTGCCCATGCTGATGGACTATTGGAGCCCGCGCCGCCTGAACCATCACACGGAATCGACCTCGATGCTCTACGCCGCGCGGGAGTGCGCGCGGGTGGTGCTGGGCGAGGGGCTGGAGCGCGGCTTCGCGCGCCACCGGACCGCGAGCCGGGCGTTGCGCGCCGGGCTCGAGGCCATGAAGCTGCGCCTCTATGGCGACCCGGCGCACCGCATGACGAACGTGACCGGGGTGTATATCCCGGCCGCCGTCGAGGGCGACAAGGTACGGCGCGAGTTGCTGAGCGATTTCGCTATCGAAATCGGCACCTCATTTGGACCGTTGCACGGTAAAATATGGCGCATCGGCACCATGGGATACGTCTGCCGCAAGGACAATATCCTGCGCTGTCTGACCGCCCTGGAGGCGGTGCTGCGGCGCAACGGCTTCGCCGCCGACGCCGGCGCCGCGGTCGATGCCGCCTATGCCGTCTACGACCATGCCCCGGCCTGATTCCTTGGATCGCTGGTCATGTGTGACCCATGGGGTGGCCGTAGATGCTCGGGAGGCTGTCCCCTTGGACAGGTGTAGGCGGCGCGGGTCACGTCCTGTCGTCATAGTCCCGGTACCAGACGCTTAGATCGCGCCCGAGCAGCGTTTCGAGCCGGGCGACGTCGTCCCGAAAATAGGTATTGAACAGGCGCGCCTTTTCTTCCCGAGACGGTTCGTGGCTTAGGCGCCGTTTCAAATGAATCGCGGCGATAAGAAGGTCGGGCCTGGGATCGTCGCGGCGGATATCGAGTTGCGCGGGTATGTTCGAGCGAATTTCCAGCCGTGCGACATCACCGCCGCCGATGTCCTCCATTCCAGCCGGGTCGTGAAGACGACGACCATCGGCGAGGTGAAAGATGATCTAGATCTCAGTTGGTGTTTGAGAGTTTATTCTGTATTTATCATGTGATTTAAGCGATAATTTGAAAGCATCCTCGTCAAATAAAGAGATAAAATCGAAAACACCAGCGATGGTTTCGCTTGTTTTTTCCATGATATCGTCCATAATGACGACATGGACATTTTCTCTTCCAAATGTCTTTATATAGAATTCAATTTTTTCACTGTAAAGGCTGCGTTGTTTATAGCAGTAAAATACAAAATATTCCCTCGGATTTCGTGCCGACCGATATCGCTCCAACGCCAAGGCGTTATCGAAATCGTGGTCTTCGATAAAAACCCCATTTTGTTCTGAAGTTCCATTCGCTCGAATAGTACGAATGAGCATCTTGTAATGCGAGATCAATCGATCGATGGGGTTTCTGACGCAAATAATAATCTTGGGGTTTTTGCATAAATATCTCTTTATCGTTTCGGCGCCCGCCATTGAATAGCCAAGAAACCCGGCCTCGAACTGCGCGATCGCTGGCCGTGTACTGTCTAAACCAATGGCCATTTCGGTGTATTCGCTAAGCGATCCGGTTTCGTGTAAGCGCCCTAAAATCGATGAATCCTTGGGATAGACGGCGATCCTTGGGTGGTTCCGAATAATCGAATAGAGAAAACTCGTCGCTGATTTTTGGACGCCGACGCAAAAAACATTCGGTAATCCGGGGCCGAGAGGCCGAGGCAAGGGGTCGCGCCGTGGCGCCGTGATGGCCGGCGCGCGTTTGAAATCATCCGAACCGAGGAACGCCACCACCGCTTGTTTCCAATCGATGGCGTTCTGCTTGCGAATATCCCGATCGATCGCCGTCGTTTCGAAGGCATGGCGAAGACTGGCGGCCT
>Ga0114931_10000346_pt1 | contig 54945 bp, 58 predicted proteins | sample 2SBtaG_FD_89579 | JGI IMG/M metagenome (GOLD analysis project Ga0114931, IMG submission 89579) | Deep subsurface microbial communities from Kolumbo volcano to uncover new lineages of life (NeLLi) - 2SBTROV14_V59a metaG | ecosystem: Environmental > Aquatic > Marine > Volcanic | place: Kolumbo... | reverse complement strand
TGATAAATGCCCTTGAAGAGCTTGAAGATATTAATGATATTGAACAACGCAAAAATGAACCATTGGTCGATCATGATGAAGTATTCTCATCTTAAATGAAATATGCGCTAACATATCGGAAATCAGTAAAAAAAGACGTTAAAATACTTCCGAAAAGTATATTGTTAAGAATCGAAAGAGTAATATTGGCCCTTCGTATAAATCCGTATCCAAATAATGCTACGAAGCTCAAAGGATACATTAACCACTACCGTGTTCGTTATAGTTCATATCGTATTATTTACGCCATTCACAAGGAAAAAAAACAAATTCGAATACTTAAAATAGGGCATAGAAAAGACATCTATGTTAAAATGAACTCATGAAACTACTCGTGACTGGTGGCGCTGGTTTTATCGGGTCAAACTTCATTCACTATTGGCTTGAGAATCATCCTGACGATCATATCGTAAACTTTGATAAACTGACCTATGCTGGCAATAAATCAAGCTTAAAGGATGTTGAAAATAATTCTCATTATCGCTTTTATAAAGGCGATATCGTGGATAAAAACGCAGTGGATGAAGTAATGTCCGATGTGGATACCATCGTTCATTTTGCTGCCGAAAGCCATGTGGATCGATCAATTGCCGATGCTTCTCCCTTTGTGATGACCAATGTCGTTGGTACGCATGTTCTTCTTGAATCAGCACTGAAACATAAAATCAAACATTTTCATCATATCTCAACCGACGAAGTCTTTGGTGCACTTCAGCTTGATTCTGATGAGAAATTTACCATCGATACGCGATATGATCCTCATAGCCCCTATTCTGCTTCAAAAGCAGGATCTGATCACTTGGTTCGCGCATATTTTGACACCTATGGGTTGCCAATAACAATAACAAACTGTTCAAACAATTTCGGCCCATTCCACTTTCCTGAGAAACTGATTCCACTGGCAATAACAAATCTCCTGGAAGGGAAGACTGTCCCGGTGTATGGCGATGGCAAATATGTCCGTGACTGGCTATATGTCGAAGATCACTGCCGAGCGATTGATATGATCTTGGAAAGGGGCACAGTTGGGCAAACATACCTGGTTGGTGGTCAAACGGAAGATATTTCAAATCTTGCGGTGATTCAAAAAATTCTTTCAATTATGGGTGAATCTGATGAGAAAATTGAGTATGTGAAAGATCGCCCCGGCCATGATAGGCGGTATGCGATCGATTGGAGTAAGACAAATGAAGAACTGGGATGGAAGCCAAAACATGACTTTGACACCGCACTGGGAAAAACCATTCAATGGTATCGAGATAATGAAGATTGGTGGAAACCCTTGAAAAATTAACTATGTATGATGATTCACGAAATACGATTCATGAATCATGAATCCCAATTCATCAATCAATTTTCTATCAGCATATGAACATAGCAATTACTGGTGCAAATGGTCTCGTTGGATCCCGCGTTGTAGAACTTCTCAAAGACGATTTTTCTTTTATTCCCCTTGATCACAAAGATATTGATATTACCGATCAAAAACAAGTACATACGAAGCTCAAGGAAATTGATTTTGACCTATTACTGCATATGGCAGCATACACCAATGTTGACAAGGCAGAAGAAGAAAAAGACTTGGCACATAAACTCAATGCTGATGCGACCAAATATCTGTTTGATGCGGTTCATAACCTGAACAAAAAGATGATCTACATCTCCACTGATTTTGTGTTTGATGGGAAAAATCCGCCATATGATGAAGATTCGAAGCCCAATCCTGTCGGATATTATGGGCAATCGAAATATGACGGGGAATTGATCCTTCATAACAAGGCTATGATTGTACGAATCACCTATCCGTACGGGCAATCGCCATCACAAAAAAAAGACTTCGTTGGGAAAATAAGTACATTACTGAAAGAGCACAAGTCACTTTCAATGGTGACCGATTCTACAATGACCCCGACTCATATTGATGATATTGCGTTTGCATTGAAGTATCTCATGAACCATTTTTCACCAGAAGTGTTTCACATTATCGGATCAAAATCATACGCACCGTTTGAAGTCGGAAAAATGATTGCCAAACAGTATGATCTCTCTGACTGGCTCATTCAACCAACGACGTTTGCCAAATACAGCAAAGGGAAGGCACCACGCCCGCAATATGCTGAAACCAAAAGCATCAAAAACTCATTTCAAGAAATGAAATCGTTTGGCGAAGGGCTGCACTACCTCACGTGATTTTCTCAAGTTTACCGTTACAGAATATTCTTCATGATCCCTTGAAATATTTAACTCATAATCTATAATGTCACTATTATTCACTTACTATCATTTATGGCAGAAACATCTCCAACTAAAATCACTGAAAAGCCTATTTCTGAAGAAGAAAAAAGAGAAATTTTAAATAACTACGAACACTTACCCGCTAATTGGCAATCAATCTCTCCATTTTGCGTTGATGGAAGAAAAGGAGATGTGCCAGGTCTTTATCCACAAGCTTTGGGTGGTTCGTTAAATATTGTTGTCATCAATGCACTTCTTCAAGGGGATTTATCAAATTTTAATGACAAGGTTGATGCTGACTTTGCATCTTTGAAAAATGCAGGTTTTGCTTTGGGCGTCCATGGCGATAATCATGCCCTATGTGGGTGTGGATTTTGTCAGAATCTTGCAAAAGTAATAGCTCGACTAAAAAACAATAAACAAGTAATATTTGATCTTCTTAAGCCACATATCAGAGAAGATCGATTAGATTTATGGGATGAAGTCATGGAAACAATAAGTAGATCAGATGAGAGTACTCTTCCTGAGGGCACGGATGTTCTGGAACATGCCAGAAGCATTGACGGAGTCAAATATCAAGAACTCACTGGTAAACACCTCGAACAAGCTGCCATCGTCAATACAGTAGCCGAAACAACTCTGAATGTTGACAAGAATCAGAATCCAGTATTCAATCTTGATTTATGGTATGTCGAAGAACAAGCAAAAGCACTCGATATGGCCGATATCGATGTTGAAAAAGCAAAACTTCTGACATTGGGCTTATATGTCGCAACAGAAATGGTATTAGTTGAAGACATCAAAAGAGAGCGGTTACCTATCGTTGTTCGATAATAATTTGATATGATTCTTTTATGACAATTACTTTCATTGGACACGGATATGTGGGACTGGTCACTGCCTGTGTCTTTGCGGATTTTGGAAATGATGTATGGGTTGTCGGACATACTCCTGCGAAAATTGAAAAGCTTAAAAATGGCGATCCGCTGATCTACGAACCAGGACTCAAGGAACTTCTCAAAAAAAATCTTGATGCAAATCGACTCCACTTTACCCTTGATTTTGAAAAAGCAATCCCTAAATCTGATATTGTGTTTATTGCCGTTGGTACCCCGCCAACACCAACCGGCGAGGCAGATCTCTCTACCGTCCTCTCGGTTGCAAAAAGCATTGGACAAAATTTGAAAAAAGGATACACGGTCGTGTCTTGTAAAAGCACCGTCCCGGTTGGAACAAATTTGAAAGTAGAAAAAATACTAAATGAGGTAAAATCCGATGAGGCCGAAGTTGATGTGGCATCGTGTCCTGAGTTTCTTCGAGAAGGAACCGGCATCCATGATACGGTAAATCCCGATCGTGTTGTAGTCGGATCAAAATCTCAAAAAGCAATTGAGGTGATTCTTGAAGCACACAAACCATTGCCTGGATCGCGTGTCGTGACCGATTTGGCAAGTGCTGAAATCATCAAATATGCATCAAATGCCATGCTTGCCACAAAAATTTCTTTTGCAAATCTGATCTCACTATATGCAGAGGCGACGGGGGCTGATATTGAAACCATTATGGATGCTGTGGGAGGAGACAACCGCATTGGACGTAAATTTTTGTACGCTGGCATCGGCTATGGCGGTTCATGTTTTCCAAAAGATGTTATGGCGCTCACTGAGACAGGAAAACAACTCGGTCTTGATACGGGAATACTTGACTCTGCTGAACGCATCAATCGAATCGTACGAGATAATTTTGTTCATAAGGTGGTTGAAAATACAAAAGGAAAGACTATTGCAGTATGGGGCTTGAGCTTTAAGCCAAATACCGACGATATTCGATTTGCACCTTCAGTCTATATTATAAGCGAGCTGATAAAAATGGGGTACTCCATCACTGCATATGACCCAGCAGCCAGCTCAAATGTGAAAAAAATCTTGGGCGACAAAATCAAATATAGTGACAATATGTACGAATCAGTAAAAAATGCCGATGCACTCTGCATTCTGACGGAATGGAATGAGTTTAAGCAAGCAGATCTTTCAAAAATTAAAAAGCTTTTGAAACATCCAATCATTATTGATGGCAGAAATATTTATAATCCTGAAAAATTGAAGAACATTGGAATTACCTATATCTCAACAGGGAGAAAATCGGTATAATACTTCATATATGAATATTCTCATTGCGGGTGGCTCTGGATTCATCGGATCGCACCTCAGCAAATACTTTGCTGGAAAAGGAAATACCATTTTTATCATTGATAATCTCATTACCGGAAATCGAAAGAATATTCAATCAATCCCCGCCGATCAGATCACCTTTTTTGAGAATGATCTGACCAATTTTGACCTTTCCAAGCTTCCTCATCTTGATATTGCCTATCACCTTGCCTCCCCCGCTTCGCCAATTCAATACAAAAAACATCCAGTCGAAACGATGCGTGTCAATGCTGAAGGAACATACAAAATTGCAGAATTATGTAAAAATAATACCTGTGATCGTATGGTACTCGCATCCACTTCAGAAATTTATGGAGACCCCCTCGAGCATCCACAAACAGAATCCTATTGGGGAAACGTAAATACCTTAGGAGACCGCGCATGCTATGATGAGGCAAAACGATACGCAGAAAGCATGACGATGACCTATCATCGATCGTATGCTATCGACGCTCGTATTGCTCGTATTTTCAACACATATGGCCCGAACATGGAGCTCAATGATGGGCGCGTTGTCTCAAACTTCATCATTCAAGCAATCCAAAATAATCCTATCACCATTTATGGTGATGGGATGCAAACCAGATCATTTTGTTATGTTGAAGATTTGGTTGCTGGACTTGTTTAACTCGGTGAGACTGAAGGCGTTGAGGGGGAGGTCATTAACCTGGGAAATCCTGATGAAAAAACAGTGCTTGAACTTGCAGAGATTATCAAAGAAATGACAAATTCAACTTCAGAAATTACCTTCGAGGAAATTGGTGAGGATGATCCTAAAAAACGAAAACCAAATATCGAAAAAGCCCATAAGCTTCTTTCTTGGAAACCAAAAATCGTATTGAAAGATGGACTGCAAAAAACAATTGAGTATTTTGAAACAGAATTACAGAACCAAAAATAACACATGAAAAAAGCCGTAATCGTTCTTCCAACATATAATGAAGCTAAAAACATCTCCGAAGTCATTCAAAAAATATTCACTGTTGCTAAATCAATTTCGCAATGGACAATTGAGATACTTGTCGTCGATAGTAGCTCTCCGGATGGTACCGCTCATGAAGTTGAAGAGCTTCAAAAGAAATTCAAAAATCTTTCTCTCTTAAAAACAAAAAAAGAAGGCCTGGGGAAAGCGTATATTGATGGTTTCAGCTACGCACTAAAAACGACTCATCCTGCGGTATTATTTGAAATGGATTCAGATCTATCTCACAATCCAGAAGATATTCCAAAATTTCTCAAAAAAATAGAGTCTGGTGCAGATTTTGTTGTTGGCTCTCGCTATATTCCTGGCGGCTCTATCCCAAAAGACTGGGGCTTTGATAGAAAGCTGTTCTCAATTCTTGGAAATCTTATTGTACGACTCGGATTTATGAAGTTATCAGTGACTGAGTGGACCAATGGATATCGCGCCATAAAATCTTGGGTCATCAAAGAACATCTAGATACCATGAAAGGATACACTGGGTATGTTTTTCAAATTGCCCTCCTTGATAATGCAATAAAATCTGGTGCAAATCTTCAAGAGATTCCAGTACATTTTACGGATCGAGTAGAAGGATCTTCAAAAATCAACTCAAGAGAATACATATATCAATCGCTCAAATATGTCTTTTTGAATTCATCTTTTATTAAATTCGCAATCGTTGGCGGCAGTGGATTTTTAATTGATTTTAGCATATCGTATCTATTAATCGGGAAATTAATGGTTGTTGTGTGGCTGAGTACTGTAATCAGCGCAGAAACAGCTATTATTTCCAATTTTTTTCTGAATAATCACTGGAGCTTTAAACATAAACGATTAAATCGAAAAGAACATTCATTATTATGGAGTTTTATGAAATTCAACCTAATAGCTTCAGGGTCTCTGGTCATTCAAACCGTAGGTATGACTATCACAACAAATATATTTGGTATTACTCATTGGTATATCTATAAAATATTTATTATTGCCTTTATAATCATTCCATACTCCTATTTTTTCTACAATAAGCTTGTGTGGAAGGATAAATAAGTTATTCTGCGAGCTTCACATAGTCTCCAAACACCCATCCTTCTTCTCCATCCTTGATCTGAATCAAATACCACCCATCGCTTTCTTCGGTGTAGGGAAATTGATCTCCGGGACTTACTTCGTCAACCTTTTTGCCTGACGTCGATGGATCATCTCGTACATTTAAAAAGCCCGTTGGTGTGTCGAGAATGGTAAGCGTTTTACCTGATGCAGTTTTAGTGCTACTCTCACTCGTAACTTCGGCAGAGTCACTCGCTTCTTTTTTCTTTTCTTCAAGCTCCTGCTCAAGTGTTTTATGAGTTTTGTCGAGCCCCAACTTGAATACAGTCATTACGACATTTCCAACTTCAACATTGATTTTCTGAGATCGTCGAAAAAATCCCGGTAGATATACCGCCAGTTCATGATCGCCCGGTGGCACCTCATCAAGGATAAGCGGTGCCACACCCTTCTCATCATTATCTAGAAATACGATGGCACCTGTTGGTTCAGTTTCAATAGAAACCTGTCCTGTTTCACCTTTTGGTGATTTTTCCATTTTGACAATGCTCAGTATCTCACCTGCGGATGTGAGTTCGGTCGTTCCCATTTCACGACTGACATACGTCAGTGCATGTTCTCTCACGGTGACGGTACCACTCCAAGAAACGGTTTGTGTATCTTCTCCCTCAGGGATTAGCTTAATCATATATTCTCCTGGCTTCAGTCTGGTCTCATATGGTGTTTTTCCGACCGCAGCATTGTCAATAAAAATACCTGCGGTTGGAGAAGATAGTACTTTTAGTCGTCCTGTTGTCCCGGGATTGTCAAACAAAAAAAAACGAACCAGCGCAAAAACAACAAACAGTAACAGAAGTATGGCTAGCACGATAAGCTTTCGTTTCATAGAGTGCTACTATTCTAGCAACTGCCGCTCAAAATGCAAGATCGGTATTGTGTTAGTAGTCTCAAAAATGAGAATCTTCAAATGAACATTATAAAAAAAGAGACCACATTCTTTTATTCCATATATTGTCCTTATTGCGTTTTTAAGCCCTCTCTCCATCATGGTCAGGGAGACGCTTCAAGACTCTAGCCATTTTTTATACATGATACAGATTTTCAACTATTTGTACTTGGTGCACTGATATTTATCGAGTGCTACATCAATCGCATTACGCCAAAAACAATCATTCCTTTGTATGTCTGGGCAATTTTTGCTGCGGCACATGGCGCTTCAACCATTTTTGTCATTTGTTACTAAAGACATTGCTTCATTACAAATTGTTATGGAGGTCATTACGACCATATTTGATATTATCCAATCCGATTTTTTTATTGTAGTCGGGATGTGAGTTATATTGATGACAGTTTTGATTGAGCCACTACTTACTCTATGGCTTGCCAAAAAAAAATGGGAATTGCTGAAGATATCAATGAATTTATGGTATTATAAGCGCATGATGAAAGACCAAATTCATAAGTCGATCCAAAAAGCACTTGAGTCCCTCAATCTTCCAACCAACAAGCTGGTGATTAATCCACCAAACAATGAAGACTTCGGCGATTACTCAACGAGCATCGCACTTCAGTTGGCAAAGAGCGAAAAGAAAGATCCAATGGAACTTGCGCAAACAATAGCCGATGCGATTCAAACAGATGATATTATCGCAAAAGTTGTTGTAATAAAGCCGGGATTTATTAATATTTGGATCAGTGTTGAAAAACTCAAAAAAAGCCTTTCAAAAAATGCTGCAAATAATATTGAAATTCCCCAAGTCAACAATGGCAATAAAATAATCGTAGAATATTCATCTCCCAACATTGCAAAACCGTTTACCATTGGACACCTTCGTTCAACAATCATTGGTGACACAATCGCAAATGTGCTTGAGTCAACAGGAGCCACCATATATCGTGACAACCACCTTGGTGACTGGGGAACCCAGTTTGGTAAGTTGATATTTGCAATAAATAAATGGGGAAGTAAAGATACAATTGAACACTGCGAAAATCCGGTTAAAGAACTGGTAAGATTATATGTAAAATTTCATACAGAAGCTGAAAAAAATCCTGATTTAGAAATTGAAGGACGCAAATGGTTCAAAAAATTAGAAGATGGAGACAAAGAAGCCCGCAAGATTTGGAAGCAATCAATTGAATGGTCGTGGACTGAATTTGAAAGATTATACAAAGAGCTTGGAATTAATACAGAACGCTTTGAGAACAATGGTCGCGGATATGGTGAATCATATTTTGAAGATAAGATGGCACCAATTATTAGTGAGTTGAAAGATAAAAAAATTTTGAAAAAAAGCAAAGATGCATGGCTCGTATTTTTCCCAAATGAAAAATTTCCTCCACTGATGCTTATGAAACAAGATGGAGCAACATTGTATGCAACTCGTGATCTGGCGACTGATAAATTCAGATTACAAAAATATGGCAAAGATGTAATCATTATCAATGAAGTTGGCGCTGAACAATCATTATATTTTAAGCAAATCTATGAAGTTGAAAAAATGGCCGGTTGGGTACAAGATGGTCAACGGATTCATATAAAACATGGGATGTATCGGTTTAAAGATAGCAAAATGTCAACTCGAAAAGGAAATACCATATGGCTTGAAGATGTTTTAGAGGAAGCGAAAAAAAGAGCATTCTATCTTTCGCAACATTCACTGGATTTTAAAGAAACATACGTTGATTCAAGAAGCAATAAAACAACTCTATCAGCTCGCAAAAATGCGCTGAAACCAACTGAAATAATTAATAATGAAGAAGCTATTGGAATCGGTGCTCTTAAATGGAATGACCTCAAGCGTAGTTCTCATATGGATATTGTCTTTGACTGGGATGATATTTTGAACATGCAGGGAAATTCTGGTCCATATGTCCAGTATACCTATGTCCGCTGCAAATCAGTGCTTAGTAAAAGTTATCCTGAGGCAACGCTGAAGGATCCAGAAAAAGAATGGATTCTTCTCCCGACAAGTCGGAATCAGAATGACAAACGTATTAATAATGAAGAGCTTGCCCTCCTTCGAGCACTGATAAAATATCCAGAAGTAGTCCTTGAAACTGCTCAGAACTTTGCACCAAACTACCTGTGTACCTATCTCTATGAACTTTCACAGAAATACAATCTGTTCTATCAAAAAAATCCGATTCTCAAGGCAAAACATGAAGATGAAAAAAATCTGAGACTCGCAATAACAAAAGCTACTGCAAACGTCCTCAAACACGGGCTCACTCTTCTGGGGATCCAGACCGTGGAGAAGATGTGAAATATTCACCCCCGATCCCCTTTTTTTCACCCAGTCAGCACAAGACAAATATCCAAATCAGACGAATACCATATCGATGGCCAATTCTATTTTCGATAGATTTTTAGCTCAGATCTTTATTACACACTTTCAGTCGGACTTGGTGTTGGGGTTTCGGTCTCTGTTGCTTCTTCAGTGGGCTGAGGTGTCTCTGAGGCTTCATCAACAACCATTGAGTCGCCATCAGAATCATTCTGGCCGATGATTACCACAACGTCAGAATCCGAATCCGTATCATCAAGGGTCTCTACGCGAGATTTGACTTCATACTTTCCCTTGAGTACTTCCTTAAGCTGATCGGTCCAAGCCTTGCTCACATCTTTTTTTGCCTGAATTACTGTTTTTGTATAATCGTAGTTGTCAGCATTTCCTGTTGAATCTATGACAAAATCTTCATCTTCCAAAAGAGATTGCGCCCGTCCTGCTTCTCCTGCTATACCACTCCCATTTTGCACCTCAATTGAGTAAGCATCTTTCTTAACATTTTCTGGGGTTGGGGATGCTGAGGGTTTTTGTGTAACAGTCACCGCAGTGGTTGTTGGTGGATTTGCAAGCTTTTTTTGTGAAGATTGATAGTATAAATATCCACCGGCACCAATCAAAACGACGACGACCGCTCCAACTATTACTTTCCACATATATTTAAAAATAAACTTCTAAACTGAAACACCCTATTATAGGACAACTTGTCCTACAACTCAACATGTTTCACAATTCCTTGTACAGTTACCCGCCCATTCCACTCATTCATATCAAGATTATATGCGACTGTTATCTTCTGATTCTGAGAAAGTTTTTTGAAAAGATCTGCTTGTCCGAATGCAATCATATCACGCGGAAACGATTTTCCAGACAGGTCTTTGACCTGAAACTTCAAGTGGGTCCGTTGTTTTCCAAGAATCTTGGCGTGGACTACAGATACATCTGATACAAATGTTGGCTTTGCATTTCCTATCCCAAATGGTGCAAGTTTGTCCAAAGCTTCGACAAATGGTTTCGTTGCAAGTGAAAGCGGAATCTTCATATCCACTTCCATCGTGCGTTCAAGCATCTCATCTGAGATAATCTCCTTAGCTTTTTTGACTGCTACTTTCAAAAACGTATCAAGCATCTCTTCTTTCAACGTAAATCCTGCTGCCGCTGCATGCCCTCCATAGTTTATGAGGTACGAATCAAGTGTTTTTAAAAAGTCGGTAACATGAAATCCGGGAATTGATCGTACTGAAGCTTTATAAAATCCATCCCCTTTGGTCATTACGATGGTTGGACGATAATATTCTTGAAGAATATTTCCAGCAATAAGTCCGATTACTCCTTCATGCCAATGATCTGCATAGAGAATGATAAGTTTTGGGATTTCCTTCATGTTCTTTATTTGGATTTGTGCTTCTGCGACTTGCTCTTTGACCAACTCCTGCCTGTTTGTGTTTAGGTCACCAACTTTATGTGCCAGTTCATACGCTCTCTTTTCATCGGTTGTACACAAAAGTCGCAACGCATCAATCGCATGTTCAAGTCTTCCCACTGCATTTATTCGCGGTGCAATGATAAAGCCAATTTCGTATGGACGAATTTCCTTGTTCTCGATTTTTGCCTCCTTCAGAATATGGATGATTCCTGGGCGCGTAACTTTCGAAAATGCCTGTAAGCCATAAGAAACAATACTTCGTGATGGACCAACTAAGGGTACCAAATCAGCGACAGTACCGATTGCGGCAAGTGCAAGGTAGTCTGTTTTGAAGTATTTTTCAAGAACTTTTAAGTTTGAACTTTGAACTTTGAAATATTCATATATCTCCTTTGCTACCATATATGCAGTGCTCGAACCAGATAATGCAGGAATATGAAAAATACCGATTGCAGAATCAGGAACCTTGTCTTCTTGACGATAATGATGATCGGTGACAATCATATCAATGCCCATTTTATTTGCATATTTGACTTCTTTTTTCGCAGTTATTCCATGATCAACACTCATTATAAGTACTGGATCAAACTCTTTTTTTACCGTATCTATTCCTTTTTTTGAAAAGCCATACCCCTCTGTTTTTCGATGAGGTACATACGGCATCACCGTAAATCCCAAAAGGTACAGCGTTTCCCACAACACTGCTCCGCCGGTTATGCCATCTGCATCATAATCGGTGTAAACGACGATCATCTCATTATTTTTTTTGATTTTCGTCAGAAGCTTCATCATCTTTGATATGTCTTTCTTCCGAAAGCCAAAATCCTTGAGTGTCAGGTCAAGTGGTGATGGTGGATTGAGAAATGCATCAACATCCTTGATTGTGCGCGACTTAAGAAGCAACTCAACAATTTCTCTTGGTTTGGCTGTGTGGGATATTTCGTGTTTGTAGGTGATTTTCATATTTCCAGAAATCTTATTCTATCATTTTTTTTGCACGCGGAGAGAGCTGTGAAGTTGATTCAATTTTTTGCCCCAAACTATTTAAGGTTTGCGCAACATTATTGGATTGATTAAACGCATTTCCGATATGTTTGTTTAAAATTGAAAAAGCCTCATCCGTTTTTTCATAATCCTTTTTCATTGATTGGAGTGTGACGATGATCTCTTTTGCTTGTGATTGAATACGTGCCCCTTCATGAGAAATGAGTATTACTTTAAGGTATGCATAAAAACTCATAGGAGATACCGGAACGATCCTCATCTCAGAAGCATAGTCATAGATTTCGCTTCGATTGATGATTTCATAATAGACACTTTCAGAAGGAATATACATCAAGGCATAATCCAATGTTCCTTCGGAAACTAAAATATATTTTTGAGAGATAGATGCGATATGTTTTTTGACATCTCGAATAAACTGTTTTGCAATTTTTTCTCGCTCTTGATCTGAAGAAGATTCCATCATGAGCTTAAAACTTGAAAGGGGGAATTTCGAGTCGATAGCAATCATTCCTTGACTCGTCTTAACCACAGCGTCAACACGTTGCCCATTTTTAAATTCATATTGGAGTGCAAACGTTTCTGGAGGCAAACTCTGAGCAAGCAGCTCTTTTAATACCTGCTCTCCGATATTCCCGCGCAATTTTGGTGACTGTAAAAACTCTTGAAGCTGTTGCATTGACCTTCCAATTTCGGAAAATTCCCCAATACTTTTTTGCACACCTGATATCACCGTTGCTGCTTTATCAAGACGCTCATTAAACATATCCATATTTTGGGTGAGCTTTCGATCTACTTGACGATTTGATTCTCCCATGTCTTTGAGCCATTGGGTGAGTTCTGCTGAAATGTTGGATTTGCTTTCAAGTCGAGAAAGCCACATTCGAAGAAGGAATAAAATGAGAATTGTCGACAAAATGATAAGTGCATATGAAATCAGATCCATGCATTCATTATACCAATCCGCCATTACCTGAGAAGATCTTTGGTTTCAAAAAACTATCTGGCGTCTCATTTGAGTCCACTTGCCCCTCCCGACTTACTGGTGCTGTCTCAATATTTTTCACTGATCTTGTTTGTTTTTCAAATGTTTGTTGCTGCGGTTGAGTCTGTGGTTGTGCTTGCTTTTGGGGATTGTTTTTTTGTTGAAAGTTTTTTTGCTGTATATTTTGACTTACTGGAGCGGCTTGATTGCGCTGACCAAATGATTGCTGCGTTTTCGTTGGCATTCGAAATGGATTCATTGACTGATTCATATTGCCGCCGAATGTTGATGGACGTTGTTGTCCAAAGGATCCCATTGGATTGCCTCCTGATGGTCTTCCAAATTGAGCACCACCTGGTGGTTGAATAGGCTTTTTCACCGCTCCTGCACGAAGCAATGCTGCTACTGCTTCAAATGTATCAGCATTGACTGAATATGCAGTAAAATTGTTCGTAGCTGCTACTATGCCATTGTGTAAATTTGTCGCAATATCTGTATCGATTTCTACTTTTAGGGCTTGGATCAACTTGTACACTAATTCTGAAGTGGAAGAACTTGATTTTGAAACTAAATTGATCATCCCATACGAATTGTTGATGAGATGTCGATCAATATTAATAATAGTTGCACTCTCAAACTGCCGTTGATTTTTTTTATAAATTTCACCTAATGCATTTAAATTTGGCGCATCAATCGTGATAATAAAGTCAATTTTTGCTCCAGTATATGAAAATTGTATGTCGTCGGGTCTCAGCTTCGAATGTCCTTCGCGAGGAACAATAACCAGATTAAATTGCTCGCCTTGAATATTATAATCTACTTTATCTATTGCTCCTTCTTCGTATGGAAATGATACGACCAAATTGTCACCTCCCGATTGAAGGTCAGTTTTTATTTTATCAGCACCAACTAAATCACTTTGTACCGTTGAGGATGCGACGAGACTGACATTTTTTCCCAGTTTCGTGAGAGCCATATAAAGAGATGTCCCCGCAGCTATTGCATCAGGAGTTGCTTTTGCAGGTAACACAACAATTCCAGAGCCATTTTTTGTAACAAACTCCTTTATTTTCTGTATCATCTTTCCTATGTCCTCAGGTTGACGTGCTTTTGGCATCATATGATGAATCTAAATTATTATAGGATAAATTTTATCATATCACCAACCTTTATGTCAAGTGCAGGTGTAAACTGCATTCCACACTCCTGGTCTTTCTTGACCTCTTGGACAATCTTGGAACGATTTTTAAGTGAAGTTAATTTCGAATTTCCTATAAGCTTATCTTTTCGATATATCTCAGCTTTATCACCAATATTTACTTTGCCTTTCGTAATCAATGCGCCAAATACCGTTTCATTTTCAATCACAAATGTTGCCAGTATTTTTGCTTGAGCTTTCAGATTTTTTTCCCTCTCTTCTTTTTCATGAATAAGTTCAGATACCTCGCTCAACTCATCAAGCAGTTCGTAGATGATATTGTAGGTTTTTATGATGACTTTTTCTTGTGATGCGAGTTGCTTGACTTCGTTGTCGACTGAGACCGCAAACCCAATCACAATGGATTTAGTGGTTTTTGCAAGAAAAATGTCCGAACGATGAATGCTCCCGATACTACTTAAAACTACTTCGATATTGTCATTATCTGCAAGTGCGGCAAGTATAGCTTCGAGAGTGCCCTGCGCATCTGCCTTGATGATCACGGTCAGTTTTTTTTGTTTTTCTTCTCCCTCAAGTTGCAACATTGATGACACGTCCATTTGCTTTGTTTCTTTTTCTTTTAATTCCTTTACAACTTGTTCTTCAGTTGTAATAAGTGTGCCCACTTCAGGCAACTTTGAAAAACCTAAAATTTCAAATGGCGTTGATGGAGCAACCTTCTTCACGTTTTTACCGACATCATTTATCAGTGCGCGTACTTTAATTTTTTCTTGATTTGAGTAGATCACATCTCCGACATGAAGCGTTCCATCTTTAATGACTGCACTCACTACCATTCCACGTTGATCCTTTTTTGTTTCAATAATATATGCTTTTGAAGGGCCCTTTTCATCATATGACAGGTCTAAATCTGATGCAATAAGCAGAATTGCTTCTAGAAGTTCATGAATCCCCTCTCCTTTTATAGCAATTATGGGGAGCGCGACGATATCTCCCCCCAAATCTTCCGTAATAACCTCATGCTTCAAAAGATCTTTCTTAACTTTTTCGGGTTTTGCACCAGGAAGATCCATCTTATTTATTGCAATAACATAAGGGATTTTTGCACTTTTTATATGAGCTATTGACTCGATTGTCTGAGGTTTGATTGAGTCGGATGCATCGATAATTAATATTGCAATATCAGCGACATTTGCTCCACGCGAACGGAGTTTGGAGAATGCTTCATGCCCAGGAGTGTCAATGAATGTTATTTTTTCAATATCATACCCCTTAATTCCCGTTTCGATTTCATATCCACCAATCCGCTGCGTAATTCCCCCATGCTCTTTTGATACCAATCGACTTTTTCTAATAGTATCAAGTAGTGTGGTTTTTCCGTGGTCGACATGACCTAAAATTGTGACAATTGGTGATCGTTTCATTTGAATTCAATATGATTTGTAAATTGAGGTAACTGCAAAAGTCGTTAAGAAGCGTGCAGAATTCATTGCTCAGTTTTCGGGATACTATTTAGATTAGCAAAAAAGAATGCATTTCAGATTATGCCTCTTTTGGCTCTTTTTTATCTGATTCTTCAGTTTTTTCTTCTGATGAAACCTCGGTTGTTTCTTCTGTTGCTTTTTCTTCTTCCTTTGTTTCGTTATTATGCTTGATGGTTTTTTTCTCTGATGTTTCCGTTTTAGGAGTTTCTTCACTTTTCTCTGCCAATTCAGCATCTTTTTTCACTTCTTCTTCTTCTTCTGATGCTTCTTCAACATCTTCTTTTGGAGCATTTGGATCGTCAATTTGAACAATATCAATCTCAAAACCTGAAAGTCGTGCAGCTAAATTGACATTTACCCCACCTTTCCCAATTGCAAGAGGAGCTTGTGTTTCAAGAACAGTAACCCGTGCACGCTTTGCCTCAGTATCAAGCTCAACCGATTGTACTTCAGCGGGGGACAAAGCACTGATGATAAAGAGCTTTGGATCCTCGTTCCATTGGATAATATCAATTTTTTCTTTTCCATTGAGCTCGTCGGTCACCGTCTGAACGCGAACACCTTTTTGTCCAACACAGGCACCAACGGGATCAACGCCACTCTGACTACTATATACAGCAATTTTTGCTCGTTCGCCGGGTTCTCGCACAACCTTCTTGATTTCAACAGTTTCATTTCCAACTTCTGGTACTTCGCGCCTAAAAAGCTCTAAGATCAGATTTGGATGAGCGCGCGAAAGAATAATTCGCGAATATCCAGCAGGCGTAGTAATAATTTCTTTTAAATAAAATACATATTTGTTGTTTACAACATATGGTTCGTTTCTAATTTGTTCATCACGAGGAACAATTCCCTCAGTTTTTCCCATATCTATATAGACATTATTAAGATCACGTCGTATAACTCGACCGCGAATCAATGATCCAACCTGATCCTGATAGTGAGAAATAACTGTTTTCTTTTCTGCCTCTCTGATTTTTTGAATGATGACCTGCCGAGCAGTTTGTGCGGCAATTCTCCCAAATCCAGGAGGGGTGATATTTTCACCATCTTTGAGAATATGGGTTTCACCCGTAACTTTGTCAATTGTTACCTCGACACCAGGATCCACATCACCTTCTTCGCCAATTGCAATTTCAGGGTGTTCTTTGCGAAAAGCAGCAAGTATTGCCATTTGCATCGATTCAATTACTTCAGACACAGTAATGCCTCTCTCGGATGCTACCTGATTCAGTGCCAATGTAAATTCACTTTTTACGATTACCATACAGCTAATTCTAACAGAAAAGATTGTAAATTCAATGTAAACCAGCCTGTGGGGATGATGTATAAGGTACAATATATCCATGACTCTGTATATTTGCTCAAATTGTGGAGAAGGCTCAGCATCTTGGCTCGGACGATGCCCAAACTGTCAGCAGTGGGAAACCTTTAAAGAAGCCCGTGGCATGGGAGCGCCAAGCAAAAAACGCTCAAATCAAACACAATCATTCTCGACAACCGCTTTTCAAAAAATCACACCACTTGATAATCGACGAATTCCAACAGGAATGTTTGAATTCGATCGTGTTTTGGGGGGTGGCATGGTAAAAGGATCGGCCATACTTCTCACTGGTGAACCTGGAGTTGGAAAGTCAACTCTCTTACTGCAAGGGCTCAAAAATCTTCACACTGTATATATATCTGGTGAAGAATCAGCGGGTCAAATCAAAGATCGGGCTGATAGACTCAAATTGCAATTAGCATCGTTTATCTTTTCAGATACTCTACAGGTTGAGGGAATCATTGCAGGCATTAATGAAATGAAAAACAAACCCGATGTAATTGTCATCGACTCCATTCAAACTGTCTATGCAAAAGAGGTTGACAGTCCTCCAGGAAACATCTCACAACTTCGTGAGGCAACTTCAAAATTAATTCGTCTTGCAAAAGAATCGAGCATCCCGATATTGGTCGTAGGTCATGTCACCAAAGATGGAGATGTCGCAGGACCCAAAACATTGGAGCATATGGTTGATGCCGTTTTGCATTTTGAAGGGGAACGGGTTTCAAATTTCCGAGTTCTTCGTGCCCAAAAAAACCGCTTTGGTTCAACAGATGAAATTGGTATATTTGAAATGAAAGATATTGGCCTTGCAGAGGTTGACAATCCGCTTGCGTTTGTTGATGAGGATACTGATCTGCATGTTCCGGGAAAATCAATTGTTGGCGTTATGGAAGGAAAGCGTCCGCTCTTTTTTGAAATACAAGCGCTCGCATCTCCCACATTTTTATCAATGCCTCGACGAGTCGTTCGAGGAGTCGATTATAACAAAGTGCTTCTCTTGCTCGCTGTTATACAAAAAAATTTGAACCTTTCTTTGAGTAAATACGACCTCTATATCAATGTTGTGGGCGGAGTTGATGTAAAGGCCCCTGCGGCTGATCTTGGTATTGCAGCAGCGATTATCTCATCGGTCAAGAATATTCCAATTTCGTCAAAAGTGATGTTTACGGGAGAAATGGGACTTCTGGGAGAAATACGCTCAGTATTTAGTCAATCAAAAGTGATCAAAGAAGGAAAACGACTTCGTTTTTCACCGGTATACTCATCAGAAAACTGCAAAACAGTGAAGAATCTTTACAAAATACTCGGGAAATAACTTACTCAAGGGTAAACTGCTCGACATGCTTAGTCACTTTTCCATTGGCACCTTCAATAGTGATTTCAAGGGTATTTACGCCTTTTTTTAAGGGAAAGACATACTCAAAAATACCTTGTTCATTGGGAAATACTTCATTGCCAAATATTGATACTGACGATTCGGCCTGGGCTTGTCCGACAATAGTTATCTTGTCAACATTCCGAAACACTCGTTTTACTGGTTTAATGATCGTAATATTCGGCGGTGATAGATACAATTTTATCTGATATCCAAAATAGAATACAAAAAACAACATAATCACTGAAAGTGCACCGATCACCACTTTTTGTGTTTCAGGCAAAAACTGCAACCGTGGTAATTTTTTCTTAAAAATTGTATACTCTTTTTTTCCATAATCTCTTCGAAAGTATGCCATAGCTTTCTCCGGATCAAGTCCGAGATATGACGCGTATGTTCGAATAATACCAGCGATATATACTTGGGAAGTAAATATGCTCCAGTCTTCTTGTTCTATTGCAGTCAAATATCGCTTTCGCACCCGCGTATGTTTTTCTGCATGGATTAGGGTGAGATTTTGCTCGATTCTCTTTTTCTGAAGTAGTTTTCCGACGGTGAGCATACTGTTTCTTTAATTAATGGTTAGGATGCTCTTCCAGTATAGTCACCGGTCTCTGGATTTACCATTATTGTTTCGCCATTTTTGATAAAGAGTGGAACCATTACTTTTGCACCTGTTTCAAGTTCGGCTTCTTTCTTTGCCCCACTGACAGTATCTCCTCGCGCAGCATCCTCAGTTTGAACAACTTTCAATGTGACACTCACTGGCGGACGAATGTTGAGCGTTTTTTCATTATGAACATATACATACATAAGTTCGCCTTCTTTAAAATAGTCTATCACGTTTCCAATTACTGAGAGAAGAACTTCATATTGTTGGTAAGATTGATTGTCCATAAAATATGCATTTTCTGCATCCTTATACAGATACTGCATTTCAATACTATTCACCTCAACAGTATCAACCGATTCATTCGATTTAAAATTGTAATCAATTGTTTTGCCTGAAGTAACGTTTTTTAATTTTGTGCGCATTAAAGCAGAACCCTTGCCCGGTGAATAAAATTCTGTTTTTTGAACCTGCCAAATTTCACCAAGATATTTGATAAATTCTCCCCGTTTTAAACTTCCTGCTTGTGATGCCATACAATGTTCAAATTAGTAATAAACCGTTCTCTCAAAACCTATCCAATTGATAGTAATTTTAAATCTTCAATATGTTTTGAATTCGTAAAAATCATTCCCAATCGTTCTACTCCGATTGCAATTCCGGTACTTTCTGGGAATCCTTTTTCCAATATTTCAATAAATCCCCAATCGACTGGATGCTCTATTTTACCAGATATACGGCGCTCCTCATCCTCTGCAGCAAAGCGCTTTTTTTGAAGTGACGCATCAGTAAGCTCAGAAAAACAATTTCCCAGTTCCATACCTTCAATGTAAAATTCAAATCGCTGTGCAGTCTTACCATCAGGATTTGGTTTTGAAAGTGCGGCAAATTGAACTGGATAATCATATAAAATGGTTGGGTGCCCCGACGTGCCAAGATTATGCTCAATTTCTTGTGCATATACCTGAGACCAGACATCACCATAAGAAAACCCATCGGTGACATATCCCTTCTCTTTTGCTTTTGCACAGAATTTTTTTGGCTCAAACAGTTCCTCTGATGAGATGTTTGCATATGTCTCAAACGATTCTGCGACAGTCATTTCCTCCCACGTATCAAATGAGACATTCTTTCCAAAATATGAAATCGAATTTTTTCCTACCAGTTCATTGCTAATGGCTGACAGCAGACGTAAGGCTTCCTGAGCCATAAATTTGTAGTCTTTCCCCACTTTATACCATTCAAGCATCGTAAATTCTGTCTGATGTTTGGGTGAATTTGGCTCAGAATTACGAAATGATTTCCCCATTGAGTAACAATCCCCAATTCCCTCGAATAAGAGTCTTTTGATGAAAAGTTCCGGCGAAGGGGTTAGGAAGAGAGGTTCTTTTGTATGATGGTACTGAAACTCTGTTTTAAATACCTCAAGATAATTCTCAGGGATAAGTGACGGCGAAAGTACTGGCAAATCAAGTTTGAGATAACCGTTTTCTTGCAGAAAATGATCAATTACTTGGATCATGCGCAGATAGATCTTATAAGTCTGGATATGATCTCCGAACGTATTAATCTTCACAGCTCTCTCTGCAATTCTTCAACTAACTTTTTGGCTTTCCCTGATATATTTCTGGGGATTTTTATGGTCCATATCACATACTGATCTCCTCGTTTTTTTGAGTTTGGGTACGGAACACCACGTCCCCTCAAACGAGTCATCGAACCATGTTGCGTACCAGGTTTCACTTTCAGTTTTACTGGTTTATCTATCGTTTTTACAGACACAATGCCACCAAGAATCGCTTGGGCAATCGTAAGTTCATGCTTAATATAGATGTCTTGTCCCTCTCTACGAAACTCTTTACTTGGCTGTACTTGCACCACAATATCAAAATCAGAGTACCGAATACGCGTACCATTGTCTACTCCTGCTGGTGCTTTTATTGAAGTCTCCTTTCCATTAATAACTGTTTTTTTTGTAACTCCCTTTACTGCCTCCTCAAACGTTAAATTCATCTGGTATGATGATCGTCTTCTCCTTTGGCCACCTCTTCCTTGTGGGGATCGAAATCCAAAAAACTGTTCAAAAATATCAAACGGATCCGCGCCGCCAAAATCAAAATTTACCTCTTGTCTACCACCGCCCATATTGGTATAAAAATTCCCAAATCCCTGCCCGCCAAAGCCAGCACCAGGATGAGCAGCAGTTGCTCGTCCACCAGATCGCGTGTATGCATCGTGACCAATTTGATCATATACTTCTCTTTTTTTTGGATCTGAAAGCACTTCGTATGCTTGGTTTATTTTCTTAAACTTCCCTTCAGCTTCTTTTGATTTATTTTTATCAGGATGCCATTTAAGTGCAAGCTTGCGATATGCTGATTTTAGTTCTGCGGGAGTAGAATTTTTTGAAACTCCCAACTCTTCATAATAATTCATAGGTGATAATTGATTCTAATAAATAAGTAAGGGGCGCATTTTGCAAAACGCCCCTTACCTGCAAATGTTCTTTTGATATTACTCAACGACCTCTCCTTCTTCTATTTCTGGTTCATCTTTTGTGCTGGCTTTCTTTTTTTCATCACCTGCTGTTCCCGATTCAGTTCCATCATTTTCAGCACCTTCAGATGGCTTCTGTGCTTGGTATGCCGCTTGTCCAACCTTCTGGAGCGACTCAGAAAGCTCGTCAACTTTTTTATCAAGCTCTTCCGGAGTTACCGCTTCTTTTTTGAGAAGTTCTTTCAATTCCTTGATTTTACTCTCAACATCTTTCTTCACATCTTCTTGGATCTTGTCTGCAGCGTCTTTCACAGCTTTTTCTGCAGTATATACCATATGCTCTGCCTTGTTTTTTGCCTCAATAACTTTCTTGAGTTTTTTATCTTCTTCTGCATGTTCTTCGGCAGATTTTTTCATTTTCTCGATCTCTTATCAGAAAGACCAGTGCCCCCTTGAATTGTGATGCTTTGAGATTTACCCGTAGCTTTATCTTTTGCTGTTACGGTTAAAATACCATTTGCATCAATATCAAAGGTTACTTCAATCTGGGGGACTCCACGTGGTGCGGGAGGTATCCCATCAAGAGTAAATGTTCCTAGTGACTTATTGTCTGCAGCCATAGGGCGCTCTCCTTGCAGAACATGAATTTGTGTTTGTGTTTGATTATCTTGTGCCGTCGAAAATACTTCAGATTTTGAAGCAGGAACAGTAGTGTTCCGCTCAATAAGTGGCGTCATCACAGACCCAAGCGTCTCAACACCAAGGGTAAGTGGTGTCACATCAAGAAGTACCACATCTTTTGCGTCACCACTCAGTATGCCAGCCTGAATCGCAGCTCCAATGGCAACTACCTCATCAGGATTTACTGACTTATTTGGCCCCTTACCAAAAAATGCTTTTACTTCTTTGACAATCTTTGGCATTCGTGTCATACCCCCAACCATGATGACCTCATCGACATCTTTTGCTTTTATTTTCGCATCTTTGAGAGCTGCACGAACAGGCCCAAAAGTCTTTTGTATCAGTTCATCAACAAGTGTCTCAAGTTTCGCTCGGCTGATTTTTTGAACCAAATGAAGCGGACTATTGTCTTTTACCGTCACATAGGGCAAATTAATCTCAGCCTCTTGTGAAGAAGAGAGCTCAATTTTCGCTTTTTCAGCAGCTTCCTTCAGTCGCTGCAGTGCTTGTGTGTCTTTGCGTAGATCGACATTTTGATCTTTCTTAAACTCATCAGCAATATAATTGATGATAATTTGATCAAAATCATCTCCACCGAGATGAGTATCACCATTTGTTGCCTTTACTTCAAATACGCCGTCACCCAGCTCAAGAATGGTAATATCAAATGTTCCACCGCCAAGATCATACACTGCAATGGTATGTGCATGTGACTTCTCTAGTCCATATGCAAGTGCTGCTGCTGTCGGCTCATTGATGATTCTCTCAACTGTCAGCCCTGCAATTTCACCCGCTTGTTTTGTTGCTTGGCGCTGTGCATCGTCAAAGTATGCCGGTACCGTGATAACTGCTTTGTCTACCTTTTCTCCCAGGTAACTTTCAGCATCTTCTTTTATTTTCTTCAAAATCATGGCGGAGATTTCTTCAGGGGTGTATTTTTTCCCCTCTATTTCAACGACGATTCGCCCTTCTTTTCCTTCTGAAATCTTATATGGAAGAAACTTTTGTTCATTTTTGACTTCTTTGTCTCCCGCTCTTCGACCCATCAGTCGTTTGATGGAATATACTGTTTTTGTTGGGTTGAGTACCAGCTGTCGCTTTGCGACATCGCCAACCGTTCGTTTTATGGGATCGACCACAGAAGGGATGACATTTCTTCCTTCTTGAGAATAAATAATTTTAGGTTTTCCGGCCTCCATTACTGCCACAGCCGAATTTGTGGTTCCGAGATCAATTCCAATTGTTTTTGACATAGGTAAATGATTAATTAATAATAATCTAATTGTATTCGTTTTCTTCTGTTTTACTGACCTTAACTTTCGCGTGTCGAATCACCGACCCATCAATCTGATACGCTTTTTGAACTACCTCCACTATCACATTATCCTTTTCTCCCTGAACAACTTCGATAACTTCAGCATTTGCTGGGTCAAACTCTGTCCCAATAAGCTTAATCTCTTCAACCCCAAGCCTCTGAAGTGACTTCTGAAATAATGAACTTATCATTTTCAAACCAGGATCTGTATTGAAAACCGTAGCTTGATCCAAATTATCAAGCACAGGCAACAACTGCTCAACAAACTCGCGCTTCACCGCATTCCTCATGCGAAAGCGCTCCTGGTCCATTCTGTGCTCAAGATTTTTATAGTCTGCAAGAGCACGTAAGTAATTTTGCTTCATTTCTTCCTGTTGAGCTTTGCATTTTTCTAATGCTGCTTTAATTTTTATCTGCTCTTTTACATGTTTATGTGGTTTATTTTGTTTTGCCTTCATAAAATGGTTTGTTTTCAAATAAAATAATTATTTTTGCTCCTTGATCATATCTTCAATAAGGTGTGAAAAGAAACGAATTTGTGGAGCAATCAGTTCAAACTTGATATGTTTTGGTCCTACAACCCCAATAATTCCAAGAACTCCTTCTGCTTCAAAATCACCAAAAATACTTGAACACGAGTCAAAGATGGGATCTCTAAAATCATCGGTTCCTAAAATAAAATACAGTTCTTCTTGACTGACATGTGTCTGGCGCAAAACCTCTGCCCAGAAATTTACTTCGTCTAGTCGCTCAAAGATCTGTTTGGAAGTGAGATTGTCAAACGTGTCTTCATTTTCAAGTAGATGATACATTCCTGCATAGTACAGATCTCCAGAATTAGTAGCCACCAACGATAATAATCCCGTTCGTTGTGCGAGCACTCTACTTGCCTGAGAAAGCATACGATACCTCTTTTCTCGCTCGTCCCAGATGCTGTGTTTGTACGCCACCTCATCAACAGTGGAAAGCTCTTTTTCTTTCATCACATTGTTGATGTAAAAACGATATCCTTTGGGTGATGGCAATCTTCCTGATGAAAAGTGCGTTTTCTGTAAATACTTCTTTTTTTCAAGAGCCACCATTTCATTGCGAATGGTTGCCGGAGAAACACCTAACTTGTACTTTTTTTCAATAATCTCCGAGCCGACCAATTGGCCAGTTTCTGTGTACTCTTTGATTATTGCAGTCAGAATATCAATCTGACGCTGTGTTAATTCATCCATACATAATAATATACTGGTGACTCTGTTACACCCCGCCCCCTGTGTTTAGCAATACTATAGCAACTCTGCTAATTTCTGTCAAGTATTAATTAAACAAGTACCGTAATAAAAGAAAGAGTCATCTTTACCATTTATTCCATGTTAATATAGTGATAATTATAGATTAAGAATATTCTAAATGTATACCCATATTGGTGCACATCTTTCTATCAGTGGAGGTCTGCATAAAGCGCTAGAGAATATCAATAACAAAGGGGGGACCTGTTTGCAAATATTCTCTTCTTCACCACGAACTTGGAAGCCTTCAGATTTCTCGGATAATGATATTCAATTGTTTCTCAAGACCAAACATAAGCTGAACATTGACCCAATATTTTTTCATGCAATGTATCTGATAAATCTTGCTGATCCAGGCCAAACGGGAGAACGATCAAAAAAAGCATTAATACATGAACTCTCCCAAGCTCCCAAACTTGAGGTAATGGGGAGTATTGTTCACACTGGATCATTTAAAGAAGATAATAAAACGCTTTCATGCCGTGATAGAAAAAACTACAAAACGCTCCTCAATAATATCCAATTTGTTCTCGAACAAACTCCAAAAGAGTCTCAACTCATTTTAGAAAATGCTGGAAATCGAAAAATTGGACAGACCATTGACCAGCTCGCCGAGATCATTGAAGATGTTGGCAGTGAACGTATTCGGGTATGTCTTGATACCTGCCATCTACATGCTGCCGGATATGACCTCTCTGCGAACAAGTTATTTGATAATTTTATTGAAGACTTCGATGAGAAAATTGGCTTGAAAAAATTGGCTGTAGTCCATATGAATGACAGCAAAGACCATCTTGGTGATCTTCGCGATCGTCATGACAACATCGGCGAAGGAAACGTGAGCATCGAAGTGTTTCGAAACTTCCTCAATAATCCACGTACAAAACATATCCCGTTTATTATTGAAACCCCTGGCTTTGATAAAAAGGGTCCTGACAAACAAAATATCGATATTTTAAAAAAACTCATTCACGAAGAGGTATAATATCATCATGCTCAAACTTCCAGACTTCATCACCACCTTCATGAAGCAGTTTACCGCTGCCGAATACAAGATATATTTGGTTGGGGGTACCGTCCGTGGACTCATTATGGATCTTCCGATCAATGACTGGGATTTTACAACCGATGCAACTCCACAGCAGATTATGAAACTTTTTCCACATAGCTATTACAATAATCAGTTTGGCACAGTTGGCATCCCAATGAAACACAATGATGATACTCTTGTGTTTGAAGTTACCACTCATCGGAAAGAGTCAGAATATACGAATGTTCGCCATCCTGACAAAATCGAATGGTCAAAAGACTTACTGGAGGATTTGGCGCGAAGGGATTTTACGATCAATGCAATAGCCTATGATGGCAAAACACTCATTGATCCGTATGATGGCCAGAAGGATATTGAATATCGAATCATACGTGCGGTTGGCAAACCAGATAAACGATTTAAAGAGGATGCATTGAGACTCATGCGGGCAATTCGACAAGCAGCTCAACTCGGATTTCTCATCGAAGAAGAGACCAAAGAATCGATTCAAAAAAATTCACATCTTATCACAAGTATTTCCTGGGAGCGCATTCGCGATGAATTTTTCAAAATACTCTCTTCTAATAATCCGGCTGAAGGCATCCTTTTTTTGAGAAGTACCCATATCCTCAAAAGTATCCTTCCTGAAGTTGAAGTAGCTTTTGACGTTGATCAAAAAAGTCCTGAGCGGCATCATATCTATGATGTAGGGACTCATCTTGTTGAATCGCTCAGACATTGTCCCTCTGAAAAGGTGATTACACGTTTTGCCACACTCATTCATGATATTGGCAAAGTCGAAACGTATAAAAAAGACGAAGAAACACAAATCATCACTTTTTATAATCACGAGGTCGTTGGCGAAAAACAAGCAGCGCAGATTGCCGATCGTTTTAAGCTTTCAAAAGAACAAAAGAAACAGTTGGTACGATTGGTCCGCTATCACCAGTTTACCGTTTCTGAAGATCAATCTGACAAGGCGCTTCGTCGATTTATCCGGCAAATTGGGGTTGAGAATATTGACGAAATGCTCGCCCTTCGCACCGGAGACCGACTGGGATCAGGCGCAAAGGAAACATCCTGGCGAACTGAGCTTTTCAAAAAACGATTAATCGAGGTACAAACGGTACCATTTACCGTGCATGATTTAAAAATCACCGGCACTGATGTGATGAAAGAATTAGGTATAAAACAAGGACCGCGCGTTGGAGCAATTTTAAATGAGTTGTTTGGAAAAATTGACGATGGCATGCTCAAAAATGAACGAAAAACGCTCTTGAAGGAACTTACAAAAACTGCTGAATAATGCTCTGCTCGGCGTCGATCGAAGTCTCTTCTCCATGACCGGGATACACTATCGTTTCAACAGGTAATGTCATTATTTTCTCAAGCGATTTCCTTAGATCTTCTTTATCTGAATACGAAAAATCATAGCGGCCAATGCCAGATTTGAATAGTGTATCACCAGAGAATACTCTATTCTCTTTTTCAAAATATAAACAACAGCTTCCTGGTGTGTGCCCTGGCGTTTCCATGACAGTGAATTGAAAGTCTTGAATGTTATACGCTCCTGACTTCAAGGTTTTAGTCGACCGAATTGGTACAACAACTGGATCATATCCTAAAAAATATCGTGCTGTTTCAACTGCTCGTTTGAGAAGAAATGAATCGGCGGGATGAATATACAACGGCAAGTCTGGATAGGACATCTGTATCTCTCCTACCGCCATTATGTGGTCAAAATGACCATGTGTCCCGACGATTCCCACAAGGTCAAGTCGATTTATCTGAATCTTTTCAAGAAGGAAATCTGCAGAATCTCCCGGATCAATAAGAAGCGCTTTTCCATTTTTTTCACAAAGATAACAATTGGCCTGCAGTTCTCCAATCGGGAAGGTATGAATATTCATGGATTGCAGTTATTTTCTCACCTTCTCCAGCCACACCGCTACGGGTGTTGCCACAAACGGAGATGAATAGGTTCCGGTTATGGTTCCAATAAGGAGCGTTACGGCAAAAAATCGAATCGAGGTGCCACCGAGAAGAACCAACGCCAAAAGCATGAACATAATGGTAAAGGAATTGTTGAGCGATCGGACCATGGTATCGGTGAGCGCTTTATTTGCAAACTCTTCAATATTTCCTTTGCCAAATTTCCTGCGATAATCACGGATTTGATCAAAAACAACAATCGTATCATGTACCGAAAATGACATCGTGGTAAGGAGTGCGGTGACAAAGAGCGTATCGAGTTCGGCACCAAAAAAATGTGAGAGTATCGAATATAGCCCCACCACAACCAATGCATCGTGAAAGAGGGCAATGATTGCCGCCAATGCAAAATTCAAATTTTTAAATGCATACGCAATATAGAGTAATATCCCGACAATTGCAATTGCTGCGGCTACTGCTGTTTTTTTGAGTGTTTCTGCTCCGATTACCGGCCCAACCGTCTCACTCCGCAGAACAATGATTGTGGTATTGAGTTTTGATTCCAATGAAGTTCGGAGCGCAAGTTCTTTTTTCTCATCAATAGCAGCCAGTCTCATTAGATACCTATCATTGGACCGCGGTTCAATTTGAATAACTTCAATCCCATTTGAAATAATGCCACTTTCTAAATCACCTTGTGAAACAGGTGGAGAGAATTGGTATTCCAAATTGGTTCCACCAACAAAATCAATCGAATAAATATATCCCCATTGCCAAATCGCCACAAGTCCAAGAATAATGACGGTAAGAGATATGGCGAGGTATACCTTCCAATAGTTTAAAAAATTAATCATATGTGCAAAAATGTGTTCAAATTATTTTTTATAAAAAAGTTGAATTAATCGACGAGTTATCACAATCCCAGTAAATAAACTTGTTGCGACGCCAATTGCGAGAGTCAGAGCAAATCCCCGAACCAACCCAAACTGTGGTAAAAATTCCCAGTTCAAAGGATTGAAAAGAATAAAGGCAACAAGAAGGGTTGTAATATTTGCATCTTTTATTGCATCAATCGCACGCCCAAACCCTAAACGAATTGCTATATCAAAGGATTTCCCTTTTCGCTGCTCCTCTTTGATTCGTTCGAAAATGAGAATATTTGAGTCCACAGCCATCCCAATCGAAAGGATAAACCCTGCAACACCGGGAAGCGTTAGAACAATGGGAACAGCTCTAAATATCGCAAACGAAATAAGACCATAAATAATCAGGGCAAGGTTTGCAATCATTCCCAAACGACCATAATACGCAACCATAAATATCATCACCATCCCCAAGCCGACCACACCTGCCGTAATACTTCGTTGAACCTCAACCGAACCGAGTGATGGACCGATGCTTCTTTGCTCAACCAAACTAATGGACAATGGTAATGCTCCAGAATTTATCGCGACTGCAAGTTGCTTTGCATCATCTGTGGTAAAGTTTCCCGAAATAACAGCATTCCCGTCCTTAATTTCTTGTTGAACAGTCGGTGCTGAGATCAATACATCGTCGAGAAAAATACCTACTTGTTTTTGAATATTTTCCTTGGTAATTTCAGCAAATTTCTTTCCCCCTTCTTTCGTAAACTCAAGTGCCACTTGTGGTTGACCCGTTTGCCGATCAAAGGTCACCGTTGCTTTTTTCACATCCTTGCCGGTCAAATCAGTTACTTTGGTAAGATTAAAAAGCCCTATGTCAGCACTTTCCGTCGCTTGCGGATTTTTAGATTCAAGGGGTTTTTCGTCTTCGCTTGGTTGTGATTTAAACTGAAGTTGTGCCGTTTGACCGATGAGTGCTGAGGCTTGAGCCACGTCATATACACCAGGAAGATCGACAGAAATACGATAAATATCTCCCGATTTCACTGTTCGTACGGCTGGTTCAGATACGCCAAACATATTCACTCTCCGTTCAATCACATCACGCGCAGCATTGAGAGCATCCTCAAGATCAGACTGCTTTGTTCCAGAAGTATCTGCCTCAAATACCAAATGACTTCCTCCTTTAAGATCAAGTCCCAACTGTGTTTTAAATTCTTTAAAATATCTGAAGTTTGTCCCCTGAATATCAATTACCAGTGGTTTAATCTCTATGTCAATGCTTTGCCCGAATGCAGCAAACTTAATTGGAATTGATCTGGGCAAATCAATCCAAAGAATGAGAATTGCTGAAAAAAATACGAAGATATAAATGAAATATTTCATGTGTTGGATTGAAAAGCACAACTAAGTAACAACCAGATTATTTCTGATGAGTCATTTTACCAGATCTTCCTCTTGGCCAACAAGCATTACTTTTGGTTGCTTCAGAAATTTCCAGATAAAGGGATCATTATTTTTCTTACGAAATTTGAGCTCATCCTCCGTCATGACGGTATAATTTATCTCCCATCCAAAGTCCTTCTTGGCGGTGTTCATGATACTTTCAACTTCTGGGACAACAACCACTCCCACAAAAAGGGCGTAAATCTCATCCTCCTTGATCGGTGTTCGTTGCACATACTTGGTCGACAGTGCGATATATTTGACCTTTCCCAGTTGACTATGATTTTTGAGTAATAGTTTCGAGAGAGATGTTGACTTGGTAAAAATACGCAAAAACTCATCAAAAAAAATGTAGTTTTTATTGAGAGTATAAAATACTTTATTGGTCCTTCGTTCTCGCGTGAGAACTTTTGCATCATGAAGAATATCTAGCTCTCGCTTTACCGCATTTACCTCTTCGTCTATCATCCGGACAATTTCACGCAGATAATAATTGTCATCAATGTGATGAAAATACAGTTCAAGAATTTTTCGTCGAACCTTCGAGGGTATAATTTTTTCCAACATAAATGAAATACAATAGATATTTAATAGTCAACGTTGTTTCCTGAAGGAAGGATTTCAATCCAAATCTTGCCTGCCACAAGCTCAATTTCTTCTCCATTTTCATCATAAAATCTCATCATATTCTCCTCATCGTCCTTTTCCCAACTTCCCTCAATAACCTGTCCATTTTGAAATACCATTGCGTCACCGGTGCCAACCACGTCATAGAGTAGATGCTGTCCGTGCTCATACCCATCATTTGCCGGACGTTCATCAGCAAATACAATAATGACGTTCTTTGCTGAAAGTTGCTTATTAGTATTTAAATCGATATGTTTTTTTCCCCCATTTACTCTCAAGTATCTATTTGTTTCTGCATCATAATTCCATTCAACGGTATAATCAGATCCGAGTGCATCATCCCAAAATCCAAATGAAATCTTTGTCGTAGTTCCTTTTTCCTCAGCTTTTGCATCTCCCTTAAAAATCCATGGCTCCCAATTTTCTGTCCACTCAACTCCGTCTGCATCCACATTGGTCAGATCGCGGTTTTTTGCAGCATATGCCCAGAGTTTTTCTGTATTAGTATATACCGTATGTTCAGTAGCCCGTCCCGGAAGGCGATCATAATCCCGCCAGTAGTTTGGAAATGGTACAGCAAACTGATCCAAATCATTGTATAAATGCCAACCAAGTTTTTTGATCTCACCCAACGCATTGGCAGGTCCGGGAGTATTTGCTCCTCCGACATGGCCGTAGAGCGGATATTCTCCGTATCCCTGCAGCAGCTTTACAAAATACATGCGTGCAGATCTGACCGAGCCAACAATTTCTGGATTTTCGCAGTAATAGATTGCCAGAAAACGAGTGATGCCCCCTTCGGCGACTGCCTCGTGTACAACGTCTGCACCTGATAACCCGGACTGTGGACGTGCTGCAGCATTATTCTGAACCATAATCCCCAATGGTCGTCGGGATTCCCACTTCGATCGTTGCGCTTCAGAATATAACTGACCATTCAATGGACACGGTTCTGTTTTAGGTGCACCATCTTGCTCACTCCCATCTTCACCAACTGGCGCTTCGTAGGCAACTTTTTTTGTTGATGCTTGTGCATTGAAATAACTATATGATGCAAAGGTAGACAGTGCGTAAATCACTCCCCCCAGAATAATAAGCGTTTTTTTGTCCATATCACGTATTTTTTGAAAAAATGATAATTGATTCATTGTAGACTACCATTGATAGATGCGTCAATCAAAATTGACAAATCACCTGCTGACAACCTGCAAAGAAAAGCCTATCTGTTTCAAATTGTTTAGCATTCTTGCAAAATATAAAAAATTTGAACAAAGAATTTTATCATTGTAACCTCTTGCATATAGAGTGTCAATATGTTTAAATGACCTCATGCCTAAAAAAACGAAGAAACACAAGCTTCGAGCAAAGGGGAGAAGAAAGCCTCTGGTGCTCCGTGTTCCTGTAGCTTCACAGAAAAAGGCCGCCAGCGATGCAAAAACACCTCATACTTCACTAACAAGTACCAGGATAGAAATGGTCAAATCAAAAAAACAAACCTCTTTGTTTGGTGACACGCGAAAGTCATCTGCTATATTTAAGCAGGAACTTATCAAGAGTTTGATGATAACGACTGTTTTAATCATTATTCAGTTTGGTTTATTTATTTCAGCTCAAACTAATTTCTTTGATATCTCGTCAGTTATCCGTTTCTAATTTTAATTGAAAGGGGGTGGAAAAATATGGATCAAGTCGAATTTTACGATGTAAAAAACAAAATGAAAGTATCAGTACCAGTTTCAACGGTTGAAAAAGTAACCTATGAAAGAGAGACAAAAAGTGGCGCAACACAAGTACGATATGCTTTGAAAGCAGTCAAGGATGGTGTCAAGCTCACAAAATTTGTTTCAAAGGAAACCTGGGACAGTATTGAAGGATAAAAGCCACCATCCAGAATACATCGTCTCATGTACTCATTTTCTTTGAAAATTGTGTTTTATTGAAGATGAAACGTATGAATAATACGGTATTCTGGAAATGGTTTTTTTATTTCACTTTCATACAACTGCAATGAATCAAGCGGAAATTCGATGTCAATTGGTATTTTTTGGATCTTTTTCTTGAGATGAAAATACTGTTGTTTTGATGGAAGCTTGTATTTTGCGACTGTTGTGTGTGGAATATAGATATCGTGTTTTTGTGGGATTTGAGGACCGATAACCGAGATAATTCGATTGTGTATTGTCTCAAGCGTTTTGCTGCGACCGTATGTGATATGCATGGTTATTCCTTTTTTCACAAATAATCCCAATCCAGTTGTCGCAAGATGTGTTTTATCAAGATCAAATGTCGTTCGCTCTATCCCTTCAATCATGTCAGGAATTTTCTCTTAGAACGCTCTCCAAAGAAAAAGATGCTCAGGTGGTAGTTCTCTTCAGGAATCCATTGAAACTCCGGATAGGCATTTTTTATGCTACCAATTGTGGTTCGGATCTGTTTTGTGACGTTATCTGGAATCTGTACTCCAAGGAATATTCTCATATAATGTTCAGTAACTTTCAATAATTGCACTTGTCTTAAATCGTGGCATCAATGGAACTACTTCCTTGACTACGGCGCCAATTGCAATTGCCTGTTGCTCCTTTTTCTCTTTGAACGGATCATCTCCGGATACCGCAATAATCTGTGGATGGATTTTTTCGACAAGGGCACGATACCCCATATCATCTGACAGGTAGGGAAGAAGAATTATAGCATCAATATAGGACAGAGCAGCGAGAATCTCAGCCCGCTCTTGTTGTGTATGGACTGGTTGTCGTTTTTTTTTAGTCTGAATATGTTTGTCTGGTTCAAGTGCCACTATGAGAGCATCTCCCTGTTCTTTTGCCTTTTGTAAAAACGTATGATGGCCAAAATGAATCAAATCAAAACATCCCCCAACTAAAACAATTTTTTTACCCGCATATTGATTCATACAGTTCTCAATATTCGTATGTTCCCATATTTTCTTTTTCATATTACAATTATATCAGTGTACATTCGCGGTCATGCTTTTAAACATTAAAACACCTTCAGCACACCAGAGCTGTTACCATACCTATACTATATGATTCTGACTACCGAAATAGAGGGGCGGGACCAATCAGCACTGATCATCTCACCAAAAAAAACAGCATTCCTTTCTCATCTTAATGAAAAACTGCAAAAAAGGGGCGTGATAACAACTATTCGACCAAAAATGAGCCATGAGTATAAAGAGATGAACCTCATCATTTTCCTTGACTATTCAGTAATCATTCCATCAGAATTCAGAAAAGATACTGATAAAAAAATATTGTATGTACTTTTCGATCAAAAAGAACAAGCGACAATATTGAGTTCATACGTCTATGATCATCATCTTACCCACGTCAAAATAATTAATATTCAATCATCTCCTGAATATATTGAAAAAGATATTGAAACAATGCTGTGGTTTGCATTTTCAAACACCTCTGACAATTATTTACATATTTATCATCAGAAAAAAAAATATGTACAAAAAAGAAATAATTCGATACCTCATACACCGTTCTGGCAACGGTTACGAGAACCTAAACTACTTATTAGCATTGGTATCGCGTGTATATTGCTTTCTCAATTTCTCTTTATTCCGCCTCTGATTGCATCGACCTATTTTCATTACCATGCTGCCAAAAATATCTCAGACGGCATTCCCTCAAACACAGACACTCGTTTGGGAAAGGAATCATTGTATTGGGCAACTCGTATGTATCAATTTGCTCGACCAACCTATCATTTTCTTTCAATTGCACTCCCCATCGAAGACTTGTTTCAAATAAATGAATCCGCACAACAAGTGCTCGTTTCCCAGCAACAGATTCGTATTGATGCTGCATTATTCTTCAACGGTCTCACCCTAAAGAATAAATCAAATAAAGAATATCAGGACATGATCTCTGCCAAAGAGCGTTTTTCTCGCGAAACAACACTGTTAGGAAAACATATTCAAATCCTTATCAACAAACTTCCGTCCTGGTCTAGTGAATTAAAGGATGCAAAGGATACTCTCAAACAATCTTCAAAAGCGCTGCGTCTTGCACAAGAGTTAAATCCTCACCTGGACACTTTATTTGCCAAAGATTCGGAAAAAAAATATCTCCTTCTCTTTGCCAACAACATGGAGCTTCGTCCGGGCGGAGGCTTTATTGGATCTTTTGCAATTCTCAAAATGAAAAACTACACCATTCAAGATCTTGAGCTATACGATGTCTACGATGCCGATGGACAATTGTCCGTACATATAGATCCGCCAAAACCAATATCAAAATTTTTAAACCAAACCCACTGGTTCTTGAGAGACTCGGCATTTACCGGTGATTTTGTTGTTAATTTCAAGGAGGCAGAATATTTATTAGGACAAGAACTGAATGAAACTGACTTTGATGGAGGAATGCTCATTACCACAACCGGAGTACAAAACTTGCTGAAAGCAGTTCCATCACTCTATATCCCTGATTTCACGGAATCAATTACGTCAGATAATTTTTATATCAAAGCACAATTGTATGCAGAGGAAGAATTTTTTCCCGGATCTCAACAAAAAAAAAGCTTTCTTTCGAGCGTCACAAACCAAATGCTCTTGAGCCTTCATGATGCATCTTTACCAATCATTTTTAATGAACTTGAAGAAGCGCTTGACAAGAAACAACTCGTGATGTTCTCAAAAAATCCTGATATACAATCGCTCTTTGAAAAAAATTACTGGTCTGGACGCATTCTCAACCCTACATGCTCAGTCTCAGATGCACTTCACTGTATCCCAGATTATTTATTTCCTCTTGATGCAAATCTGGGCGTAAATAAAGCAAATTTTTATACCAGCAACCCAATGGAACTCGAAGTGAATATTGATATGAAAGGAAAAATCACCAATACATATTCGGTCACATACACAAACGATTCTCACAATGGTGTTTTTCCCGGAGGAACTTATAAAAATTATTTTCAGTTGTTACTGCCACCCAATGCGTTTATTGAATCAGTGATGATCGATGGAGAAACGCTTGATGAGTATGATGAAACAAATTTTGAATACAAAACAGTCGGGTTTCTCGTTTCTATAGATCCACAGCAATCGAAAAAAGTTCAGATTGTTTATTCGCTCCCAACCACCATTGTTTCAGGACATGGCACTTATCAACTCATTCTGCAGAAACAGATTGGTTCTCAAAATGCCGATTTTAAATTTACCTTTTCATATCCAAAAAATATGACCATTGAGCGACACAACCTTTCTCCCCTTGCGAAGGATAATGAAATCATCTATAATACCTCAATTTCATCTGACAGAATATTCCTGATTGAATTCAATAAACGGTAGGTGTATTGGTCGAAATAATTTATTTATTACAGATAATATTCATGGTACAAAAAGAGACAAAAGAAAAATATGTGTTGAAGGCAACTCCTCGAACCATTATCGGCAAACAGACTCGTTCCTTGAGAAAAGCAGGAATTGTACCGGCAAATATATTCGGTAAAGAATTTACTTCACAGACAATCTCACTTCAATTGAAGGATTTTATTGATACATTTAAATCCGCTGGGGAAACAAATGTCGTTTATATAGACATCGATGGGGAAGAAATTCCCACTCTGTTTAGTGAAATTCAAATTCACCCAACCAATCAAAGCATTCTTCATGTAGATCTCAAGAAGATCGACCTGAAACAAAAAGTTGAAACACAAGTGCCATTTTCTATCATTGGGATATCAGAAGCAGTTGAAAAGAAACATGGTATTTTGCTTACTCAAATGACAGAGGTCACGATCGAAGCGCTCCCATCTGATATTCCAAACGACATCGAAGTGGATATTTCAAATATGAATGAGATTGGTGATGTTATCCACATTTCTGACTTACCGAAATCAACATCATATGAAATAAAAGAAGAAGATGAACGAATCATTGTATCAGTAACTGAACATAAGGAAGAAGAACTTGAACCTGAGACCGTTTCAGAAGAACCTGAAATCACCACTGAAGTCGAAGGAGAGGGTGAATCTCCTGAAGATGCATCAGATCAAAACGCAGATTCATCTGACAAAAACAAAGGTGAATAATGGTATAATCTCTCATATGAAGACACTTTCAGTCATTGATACTCCTCAGCATATTGGAAAGCCAATCGAGCTCTACGGATGGATTGGAACCAAGCGCGATCATCGCAAAATTGTATTCCTTGATATTCGTGATCGAACCGGCATCGTTCAGGTAATTGGAGATGAACAGATGAAATCATTAACCCCTGAGTCAGTTGTGCTCATCAAAGGTATTGTCAAGAAACGACCAGAAAAATTGATTAATCCGAAAATCCCCACTGGTGAAATAGAGATTGAAGCCAAAGAATTTGAAGTATTGAGTGCCGCAACAGCACTTCCTATGCCCATTGATACCGATGGATATGAGATTGATGAAGAAGTCCGATTAAAATATCGATACCTTGATCTTCGTAGAAATCGAATGGCTCGCAATCTGAAACTCCGATCTCAAACAGTTCATTTTATTCGAACATTTTTGATGAATCACGATTTTATTGAAGTTGACACACCAATTCTTACCAAGACTACCCCTGAGGGTGCCCGTGATTTTCTCGTTCCTTCACGGTTACAAAAAGGGTCATTTTATGCATTGCCACAATCCCCACAACAATACAAGCAGTTGCTGATGGTCGCGGGTGTTGAGCGATACTTTCAGATTGCGCGCTGTTTCCGTGATGAAGATCCGAGAGCAGATCGGGCATATGGAGAGTTTACCCAACTCGATCTTGAAATGTCGTTTGTCACTCAGCAGGAAATCATGCAACTTACTGAAGAACTGTTTTCAAAAATGATTATCGAACTTTTTCCGGAAAAGAAATTAGCCAAAACTCCATGGCCGCGCTTAAGTCATGCTGAGGCGATGAAAAAATATGGCACCGATAAACCAGACCTGCGAAAGGATAAAGACGATCCAGATGAACTTGCATTTGCCTGGACCATTGACTTTCCGCTATTTACCGAACAGTCAGAAGCAGATTATTTTCATGGTTCAGGAAAATCCAAATTTGCTCCATCTCATCACATGTTTACTGCACCACATCCAGACGATATACCACTTCTTGATACTGATCCCGGCAAAGTACGCGGACAACAACACGACTTAGTATTAAATGGATTTGAGGTTGGCGGTGGAAGTATCAGAATCCACGATCCCACAATTCAAAACAAGGTGTTTGAACTCATTGGATTTTCAGAAAAACAAAAAGGACAATTTAGCCACATGCTCGAAGCTTTCACCTATGGCGTTCCACCACACGGAGGCATTGCACCCGGCATAGATCGACTCTTGATGGCAATTTTAGGAGAACCATCTCTTCGAGAAATTATTCCATTTCCCACAACATCCGGTGGAAAGACTTCGATTATGAGTGCTCCATCTCCCGCAACAGATGAGCAACTTGATGAGCTTGGAATTTCAGTAAACGAAAAATAAAAAGCCTCCTATTATTGATTCAGCCTTTATAATGTAAACTATGCCACTTCGATTCTATTTTTTCTTTGTTGCAACAACATTGCTCTTTTTCTTCTCTCCGGGACAGCATCCCTATTTTCAAATTATTGCGTACAACAGAGAGCTTTTTTTTCAAAAACAAATTCAACCTCCTATCGTCATTCATCCCATTCCATATGTACAAAATGATGATGAACCTCAAATTTCTGCACGAGGAGCGTATATTGTTGAACTCAGCTCATTCACACCGATATATAAACGCAATCCCGACAAACACTTTTTCCCCGCATCAACAACAAAAATCATTACGGCGTTGGTTGCGACAGATGTGTACAAACCCGACGATGTTATCACGGTGTCAAATGTAGCTGTAGATGGTCATAAGATGGATCTCATTGAAGGAGAACAAATTACTGCAGAAAACCTGTTGTATGGACTCCTCGTTCATTCTGGCAACGATGCAGCATATGCACTTGCAAACTATTATGGATATGAGGAGTATCTCAAACTGATGAATATGAAGGCACAAAAACTCGGAATGAAAAATTCCTTTTTCACAAATCCAGCAGGACTTGATAACTATAAACAAAAATCATCTCCCTTTGATCTTGCGCTTGCAGGACGCGCTCTTGTTCAAGATCCTTATTTGCGGAAAATGGTTGGTACCAAAGAAATCATCATATCTGATATTAAATACTCCATCTTTCACAAGCTCACCAATGTAAATAAGTTATTGGGAGAGATTCAAGGGCTGGGAGGATTGAAAACTGGATATACCGAAAATGCGGGTGAAAACTTAGTAAGCTTTTACCGACATGACGATCATGATTATCTCATTGTCGTAATGAACAGTGAGGATCGTTTTTTTGACACAACTATACTTGTGAATTGGATTAAAAATCAAGTTCGATACGTGAGCATTTCTGTGTAAGCTTCAAGCGCTTACTGAATAAAATACTCCTCGCTCACTGCAGGAACATAGGCAACAAACTCTGAATTGCCCAGGAATACATACACTGGCTGAACATATTCCTGGTAGATGGCTGGGTCCATATATGATAAAAACACTTTTTGAATCTTAATTTCTCCTGATTTTGACTGAGCAGAGACAACTAAACCCTTCCCATTTTTCAAATCCTCCCACGCTTGTTGTGCAGTGCGAAGTGGATATAGCCCAACCTGATCTTCAGATCGATCAAAGTACTGAATCTGAGCTTTTACAATTTTTGGACCCGCCTCACCAAGGACAAACATGACAAAATTTTGACTATTGTAATAGGTGGAAGATACAACCGGAAGTCCATTCAGATCAGGCAGAAAAAAATCAACCTCAACGAGATTCGCACTCTCTGCAGAGTTTAATGGAACAATCTCACTTGTTTCAGGATTAAGACGCATATATACCATATTTCGTTCCCCTTGCGCAAGCGCTTTAGGATACCTATCTATTGCGCTCAAAAATGTAGAGGCATCGTTATAGAAGGTATTTTCTGGGAGTGGCACCTCGGGTGGCGTCACATTGTCATCTCCAGTAATGGTATATGCAAAAGTAAAGTTGAAGGTTCTAATATCAATAGTCAGCTTCCGTTTACCATCATCGAAGATCGCCGTTTTATTTTCAAGTCGATGTTGGGTGATATCAGTATCAAACCCTGCTGCCTTTGCCATCAGATATATTTTTGACAGGAATCCAAATGATGCAACCTTTTGTGGTATGAAGTATACTTCGGCTGCAGAGGTGGCTTCTTCAATGTTCGGTGTTCCATCAAGCGTATCAAGGACCATAGAAAAGTCGCTTGGTTTTATTGTATTTTCAATTTGTGGCGCTTTGATTTTATCGAATGTTGGTTCGTAGTTTACTGGGGCAGTTGTGGTTGTTGTAACTGTTTGACTACCCAAATAGGTAACCATCAATTTCACCCCAAAAAAAAGAATTAATCCAACGAGGAGGATGATGAAAGCAACTGGTGAAAAGCGTTTCGTATAATAATTTACTTCTGTGAGAGTCATACGTTTATGATAGCAGAAAACACACACCTTTGAAGGCGGTTGAGGAGAATTGAATCGCCTGCAGCGAGTGGTATAATGTATTTTCAGGAATAATTTAAACCAGGGGTGGCGGAGTGGCCAATCGCATTAGACTGTAAATCTAACGGGCTTGCCCTACGGGGGTTCGAATCCCTCCCCCTGGACTCTAAAAAAAATAGAAGGCATCAAGCCTTCTATTTTTTTGGCAATTGAGAGATGAGAAGTTTATCCTGAGGAGCGCTTTACTCCGAAGGAGTAAAAAAAGCGACGAAGGAAATCCCTCCCCCTGGACCCTGAAAAAAGTCGGGATAAAACCCGGCTTTTTTATGGATAATATCTTGTTTCGGTTCGCATACTCTTATTCTCTCTTATACAATACGGTATGAAGTTCATCTTTCACACCATGCCTGCATACGGGCATCTGAACCCCATGCTTGGTGTTGCAAAAGAGTTGGTAGATCAAGGTCATCAAGTACTTATTTACAATACAACAGAATTTAAAGAGAAAATAGAATCTGTTGGCGCAACATTCAGAACCGTTCAATTAACTGATCCGAAAATCACGATTGATAATCTGCGTATTCTTCATAACGCACTCACCATTGCAGATTTCAGTTTGCGTGCAACCCAGTGTTTACTTGAGCCAATGATTGCCGAAATCAACCGTGAAAAACCTGACTGCCTCGTTCATGACTCACTCAGCCTCTGGGGAAAAGTAGTGGGGATCAAAACGCATATTTCAACGGTATCTTTGGTCCCCAGTATAGGAATCAATACAAAACTCGTGATAAGTCAAACACCACTTTTTCTCAGAGACTACATTCTAGCATTTTCAAATCCACGTTCATTTTTGAACATAATCGCCCGATATCGAAAAATATATATCGACAATGGTTTGACTCCTCCATTTTTCTTTGACATGTTCTCAAATGTTGAAAAGTTAAATATTGTATTTACCTCACGGACATTTCAACCACTTGAGAAAAGTTTTGATGATTCATATACATTTGTTGGGCCTATCATCTATGACCGAAAAGAACCAAAAACAAATATTGCTACAGAAAATAATCACCCGATTCTTTATGTGGCACTTGGCACAGTATACAATGATAACCTTTTTACCTATCGGTCCATAATCGAAGTGTTACGCCAACTCGGATATGAGGCATATGTATCAATTGGAAAGTATATTAGTGCTCCTGAGCTTGGAGATATCCCACCAAACGTCCATATCGCTCCGTATTTTCCCCAAATCGAACTGTTGAAGAAATCCTCCATATTTATCAGTCATTGCGGAATGAACAGTGTGAATGAAAGTCTGTATTTCGGAGTGCCACTCCTGATGATTCCTATAATTCAGGAGCAGAAAATCAATGCAAAACGCGTTGAGCAGCTTGGTGCAGGTATTTACTATAAAAATGGGAAAATCAATACATCTCGATTTATTAGATGTATACAAACTCTGATCGATGACCCCAGTTACAGAGCTGCCGCAAAGAAAATTGGGGCAACTCTGTCATCAAGTGGAGGGGCTAAGAAAGCAGTCAAACATATGCTCGCGTATATTTCATAGCATTCATTCTTGCAAGAAAAGTCAGTTAAGCAGTAGCAACTTTACTTATTCTTTCTCGCCCTCATGAGACTTCGCACACGACCATTGGTCTTACGCTTCAACAAAGATGGTTTCTTTTTTGCCTGTTTGTTTTTTTTAATCATAAGGATACATTATGCAGTTTATTCATATAGACTGCTATCAATTAAAAAGATTATGAGTTTTTGTTTTTCTTCGCTCGTTTTGCTTTCCTCGCTTTTTGCTCAGCTTTTCTTTTTTCTATTCTTTGTTCACTTCTTAATTTGATAGCAGCATATTTTTCGAGTCGATTCTTATTTGTGATATCTACTTTTTTTTGACATTCAGGATCTGGACAGATCATCTCAGTATTTATGATAATCGAGTCATCTATCTTTTCTTCCCAAACTTTCGATACCACACGCTGTTTTCCACATCGAATGCATGGACTGTTGGTTGTACTTGCCATATAGGTAGCTTCTTTTTAATAACTTCTTCTATCTCCTCGAGAGTTATTTCTATTATATCTTCCACCAGTTCTGTTTTCTCTTGGTTTTGCGACATTTACTACGATTTTTCTTTCTTCCACTTCGGTACCATCAAGCTCTAAAGCTTTTTGTGCGTCTTCTTCGTTTTTGAATGTTACAAATCCAAATCCTTTTGATCGACCAGTGTCACGATCGGTAATAACCACTGCTTCAACAATTTCTCCATATTTGGAAAAGAGTGCTGCAAATGTATCGTTATTAATTGACCAAGGTAACCCGCCAACAAATAATTTATTTTTATCCATGTTTTTATGCACCCCCTTTAGTTGTATCAAATATTTTAACTATCTCCGTTTCCTCCAGTAACTTCTTCTTTTTTTCTCTTGATCCAAGAAGTGTGCTTCAAGTACCTTGATGCGACTGCCATCCAGTGTTGAGTTATTCAATGTTTTGATTGCTTTTTTCGTGTTCTCATCTGAATCCATCTGTACATATCCGTAGTTGGAGTTTTCTGTAAAATTGGGTGTTCTGACTATTTTAAGCGATACCACTTCTCCAATTTCCATAAAGATATCACGAAGATGTTCATCAGTGGTTTTATCAGAGAGTTTTCCTATGTAAATTTTTTTTGCCATATATCAAATGTTTCGATGAGAAGTATTATTGATTAGGAAGAATTGCGTTCTTGACTAGTCAGCAAGCATTCAAACGATTAAGTACAAACATAGTATACACTATTTTACAATTTCATGGGGAAGTTCTTTTAAGTGGTGACAATAACTAACAGTATGAAGGTGATTCATTCAATATACAAAAATTCAAGTTTTTATACAATATATTCGGTGGCTTTAAAATGTAATATATTTTTTTTCAGATAAAATCTTCACCAAAGAATGAATTTCATTGAATTTGTTAGCAATACCATAATTTAGCCAATAATATATATTAATCATAATGAGTAGCATTAACCGAAAAAGAAGCTTAATACATACCACAAAAACATAGATTCTGTATTACTTCATTATCTTATAAATATACTTACCTAACGGTTAAGAGTATTTACTACGTATTCGAATAAATGATATTTATTAGTACAGATTGACATTCGACATATCATCTGCGTATAGTAAATAATGAACATAATTATTAATTATATTATCTTAATATGGATAAACTCAGAAAGCCATGGGTAAGTATTCTACTTATCTTGTTGGCAGCAGGAGGTGCAGTAGCAGGCACATGGGCGTATTTTACCGCAACGCGAACTGCTGAAACAAACACATTCACTGCAGGCACCCTTGATTTGAATGTGACTGGCGACAGTATCGCCAATAAGCCGTTTGTTATCACCAACATGGGTGAAAATGCAAACATCTCCGGTTCTCAGGACTGGACTATTACCAACACAGGAACACTTCCTGGACGACTCCTAGTGCGTATTACCAACCTTGATAACCAAGAGAACGGCTGTAACGACCAAGAGGCATCGGTAGAAACAACCTGTGCTGACGATACGGTTGGAGAGCTCGGTGGCGTAGTCACACTCAATGTCGCACTTGACTCTGAAGATCAAGTTGCATCGACGCTCACAAACGCAGATGTACTTGAAATTGGCGATGAATGGAATGATACCGTAGCACCAATTATCATGCAACCGGGTGATACTCATGTCATTACAATGCATTGGGCAACAGATGAAAATGCGTATGGAAATGAGATACAAAGCGATTCATTGACATTTGATACAGTATTCCAATTGGTCCAAGACATAAATGGTCCAACTCCCGCAAACAGAGGAACAACCAATCAGTTCGGAAACTTATAAGCGATTTATGTAAATCGCATGTTTGAAAAGGGGAGGATCATTTCCTCCCCTTTCTGATACACAGCAAAGCATTTATTATGAAGATAACGCATACCATTTTAAATACTATTTCAAATATCTTTTTTATTCTCCTTGCTATTGTTGCATTTTTTAGTGTATCCGCAAATACTGGACTACTAGGAAACTATAAATCGTTAGTCGTCCAATCAGGCTCGATGGAAAATACGATTATGACCGGCGACATCATCTTGATTAAGCCACAACTCCAATACAACAAGAATGATGTAGTCACATTCAAAGAAGCAGATGAGCGAATTGTCACTCACAGAATCGTTGCAGTTAATAATGAAGGAGATAACACTATTTTTATCACAAAAGGAGATGCTAATAGATCAATAGATAATGACACTATCACGGAGGATCAAATACTGGGAAAGGTTGTTTTTGTCGTACCTAAAATCGGATTCATGGTTGCATTTGCCAAGTCCCTATTCGGCCTCATCATTTTAATATTAATTCCCGCTACAATGCTAATCATTGACAGAATCATGAAAGCATCACAAAAAAAATGAACGATTTATTTTCAACAAATGCTAAACATAAAAACTCAAATCATGCTGATTGCTCTGATTGCGCTTGGGTATTGGTTTATGCAGACGGGACTGACCAGCGCTGATCTGGTAGCTGAACGGAAAATATCTGGAAATCAATTTTCCATTACTACTCTTTCATTTATCAATATTAATACTGCAAATTTTTCACAGCTTATCAATTTCTTTACCACTGACGGTATTGTCCCAGGAGGATTTGATGCAAAAACAGTACGAATTGAAAAAGATGGAGAACTAGATGTGAAGTATTCACTACAAACGGTCAAACGTGGTGGTGATGAAGCATTTTGTAATGCCCTAAATCTGAGCATTGTCCGCCGAGATTTAACCGAAGTTTATAATGGAACCCTTATGGGACTCTCTCTTCAAGATACTCTCAAGGATGGTGATCTTGAAGAATGGATCTTTTTTTTGAGCTTAAATACAAGTGATGAAGATTTAAAACGCAAGAAATGTAATTTTGATTTGTATATGCGCACTTATCGAAATGAACCAAGTGAAAGTATCACGGGCATTCATGCAATTCGTACACTCAAAAGTGATATCACGAGCGGAACATGGTAACTTTCTCGTATAATAAAACCATGCTGTCAACAATAGCTCTTTCCTTCAGAAATTCCAATCTCTATATTCTGTTCCTTATATTTTTTACCTTCAATATCTTGCTTTCTCTCTTTATTGGAAATGGTTTATTCGGAAAATTCTTTGTTTTAGTAAATATCTCAAGTTCAATGTCGCCCACGATATCTCCAGGAGATCTCATAATCATACAAAAACAAGATTCAAATCAGTACATTGTCGGTGATATTGTCTCATTTCATTCAAACAGATTCGAACCAAACGGTACTATTACTCATCGCATTGAATCAATACTGAATGGACAGTTTGTGACAAAGGGAGATAATAATACCGTTCCAGACAAACAACATATTATTCCGATGCAGATTGAAGGAAAAGTCATCGGAATCATTCCAAAAATTGGACTTTGGTTTAACTCAACGAATTCACTGCTGGGAAAGGTCTTCTTTCTGATCATTCCCATGATGTTGATCATTGGCACCGAATTAATAAATATTCAAGAGTATTATTCTTTGAAACGGTAACTTTTTCAGTATGGAACCCATAAACATTCTTGAAAATTTAAGTAAATTCTTTAGCGTCATTGTCACTCTCTTTCTCAATCTATTCCCTTCTGTTGTTTTATTCTTGGGGGCCGTGCTCTTTCTGTTTCTGGCCCTCGTCTTTTTCTTATTGACCGGAACATCGTTATAAAAAAAGCCCCGACTGTGATTTATACAGTCGGGGCTTTTTACTTTTGGCGTGAATGCGAGAATTACATCATTCCCGGCATGCCACCACCCATTCCTCCCATGCCACCAGCGCCTGGGGTAGCCGGAGTAGTATCCTTTTCAGGAAGATCTGCAACCAATGCTTCAGTCGTGAGAATTGCAGCTGCGATTGATTCAGCATTTTGAATTGCTGTCCGTACTACTTTCGCAGGATCAATAATTCCTTTTTTGATCATAGATCCAAAGTCGCGATTTATTGCATCAAATCCATAATCAGGATTATCTTTCTGTTCAACTTGATACATGACCTGACCTGCATCCATTCCGCTGTTTTGGGCGATCATCTTGATCGGCTCTGCAAGTGACTTGTATACGACATCAACTCCTGTTTTTTCTTCTTCAAACTTCATCGTTTTTCGAAGTGCGGCAAGTGATTTTCGAGCCTGAAGATAGGTTGTTCCGCCTCCAGATACAATTCCTTCCTCAAGTGCTGCCTTTGTCGCGGCAACAGCGTCATTTACTCGTTCTTTCTTTTCTTTCATCTCAACTTCCGTTGCGGCTCCAACCTTTATCACGACGACACCACCTGCAAGTTTGGCAAGTCGCTCCTGCAATTTTTCTTTATCAAAGTCTGAAGTTGAGGCAGCCATTTCTCTTTTGATCTGTGCGATACGTGCTTTAAGAGCTGCTTTATCACCCTTTCCTCCGACGATTCGGGTATTTTCTTTGTCTGCCCAAACCTGATCCGATCGGCCAAGGTCTTCGATTTCGACATTTTCAAGCTTCTTTCCGATATCTTCTGAGATGACCGTTCCACCAGTCAAAATTGCGATATCTTCAAGCATTGCTTTTCTGCGATCACCAAATCCTGGCGCTTTCACAACCAATGTATTAAACGTGCCACGGAGTTTGTTGACAACCAACGTTGCAAGCGCTTCTCCATCAACATCTTCTGCGATGATAACGATATTTTTTGAGACTTTTACTACTTTTTCTAAAAAGGGAAGCATATCAGATACAGCTGATATTTTTTTATCAGTGATCAAGATATATGGGCTGTCAATTTCAGCTTCCATACGATCGGGATTGGTCACAAAATACGGTGATGCGTATCCTCGATCAAACTCCATTCCTTCTTTGTGTTCACTTTCCATCTGAAGACTTTTTCCTTCTTCAACGGTCACTACGCCATCTTTTCCGACTTTTTTAATTGCTTCTGCAATGATCGTACCAATTTCTTCATTTGCAGCTGAAATTGTTGCAACCTGTGCAATCTGAGCAATATCATCGGTCGGGATCTTCTTTGCCATTTTTTGAACTTCCGCAACGATTGTTTCGACTGCAGCATCCATCCCTCTTTTGAGAATCATTGGATTTGATCCTGCAGTGATATTTTTCAATCCATGGTTGACCATTGCCTGGGTAAGAAGTGTAGAAGATGTTGTTCCATCTCCCGCAACATCATTTGTTTTTGATGCAGCTTCTTTGACCATCTGTGCACCCATGTTTTCAAATGCGTCTTCAAGTTCGATCTCTTTTGCGACGGTTACTCCATCATGCACGACAGTTGGAGCGCCCCATTTTCGATCAATACCAACATTTCGACCACGTGGTCCAAGAGTAGTAACAACCGCTTTTGCAAGCTGATTGACACCGCTTGAGAGTTTCTGACGAGCATCGTCGCCGTAGATAATTTGTTTTGCCATAAAATTATATGTAATGAATTAATAATGAATCTCTATTCAGATCAGGCAACAATTGCCATGATGTCTTTTTGCTCTACAATGAGCCATTCTTCGTTTTCGACCTTGATCTCATTGCCACCCCATTTTTTGTAGATGACATGCTGTCCTTTTTTGACGATCATTTTGCATTCACACTTTTTGTCATCTTTGCAACATGCACCGCCATCACCAACTGCCATTACTTCGCCCATTTGAGGTTTTTCTTTAACGGTATCAGGAAGGACGATTCCTGATGCGGTCATTTCTTCTCGTGCAAGAGGTTTTATCAAAACGTAATCAAAAAGTGGTTTGATATTTTGTTTAGATGCCATAAATCTGTTATATTTAATTTATAATGAATTTGTTAATGGTAAATTTATATCGAAAATTGCTCATTTTGTCAAGTGCAATATTTGTCTGCTAATTTTATGGACGACCAAGCCGCTTTATCTGAGATTACAAAGCTAAAGGAGAAATTGCAATCGGTGCAGTTACCTGCTAACTTGCAACAAAAGGCCCTTGTGCAAATCGAGCGAATCAATCTCTCATTGAAGTATGGAGGAAATTTATCACATCTGGATATTATTGAAAAGTACATCGAATGGATCGTTTCTTTGCCGTGGTTTATCGAGACCAAAGATGTGATAGATATTGTTAAAATAAAACAAACACTTGATAAAAATCATTTTGGCCTTGAGCGGATCAAAAAACGAATCTTAGAATACCTCTCTATTTATAAACTACAAAAGGAAAAGTTAGGATCCAATGCGATTCACACTCGACCACTCTTTTTTGTTGGACTTGCCGGAACCGGAAAAACTACTTTTGCTCTCTCGCTTGCCGAAAGCCTGGGCCGCAGATTTATACGTATTCCCTTCGGAGGGCTCGCATCAGCACGCGATCTGAGGGGCCAATCAAAAACGTCTCCTGAATCTGAACCGGGGAAAATAATCCAAGCTCTCAGAGAAGTAAAAGTAAAAAATCCGGTGATTTTACTCGACGAGCTTGATCGTATCACGCCTGATGCCCGAGCTGCGGTTATGGGAGTACTCCTTGAGCTCCTTGATCCCAATCAAAATATGCATTTTGTGGATTATTTCTTAGACTATCCATTCAACTTAGAAAATGTACTTTTTGTTGCAACTGCAAATAACACAAGAAATATTGCGCCACCTGTTCTTGATCGTCTGGAAGTTGTTCAAATGCCGTCATACACCGATGAGGAAAAGATTGAGATTGGAAAAAATTATATTTTCCCAAAGTACTTGAAGGCAACTGGTGTCGAAGATTCACAACTCACCATTGATGATGCACTCTGGCCAGAACTCGTACGCCCACTCGGGTTTGAGCCGGGAATTCGAAGTCTTGAACGGTTGATTGAAACTATTGTACGAAAAACGGCATACAAACTGGTATCAGGACAGGGAAACAACTTTTTTATTAATATTAATAATATTAAGGAGTTTAAATAATATCTGGTACGCGCCGCACCTGTGATACAATGCTTCTATTGTGTCAGAACAACAACTTCCCACTACTATTTCCGTTAATGGAGAGGATCGGTCATTTATCGATTTTTATAAAGCATTTGCTTCGTCAAACCATGGCCAAAAACTAGCTGGTCAGATTCGTTTTGGGCGATTTAAGCCTGATTCTGTTGACGCAGATACATGGAAAGATCTACTCGGGGCTGACGTCGACAATCTTCGACACGAAAAACTCTCAATGGGCATTGCACGACAGTTTGTGAGACATTGTCATACGCCAGATCAACGTTTTTGGAAAAGATCAATACCTCCAGAGGCTGTTTTTACATTACCAGAACAAACAATTCTTTTTGCAACTGCAGCAAAACATGATGAACCGGAAGCAATTCTCTCCGATATTTCTTATGATCAAAAAACAGATGCTGATCATGCTAAGGAAATGAAAGTCATGCAACAAATGCTTACTTATTCTCTCGGTGATGCAGATGTGTCGAGACAAATTCTTGAAATATTGAATGACAAAAAGTGTGAAACAAAATTGGGTCGTGCATTTAATGCAATTGAGCGGATCGGGTATCTACGCACTAGATTGACTGCATGGGACTATTCAAATTGTGATGACGCGGGCGAAGAACTTCGACGAGGGTTGAGAAGTTTGACGAATAACGTTTTGATCAATCAAACTCAAACGCTTCTTGAGTATGCTGAAATCTATCCTGCGGTGCGAACTTTTCTTGCAACAAACGCTGAGAGAATAACAAACGCATTCCAATTGCTCTATGAGGATCGAGGGAGTTTTGAGATTTATGCTATCGAACAGGATCAAAATTATAGAACTCAAATGGAAACATTATTTGAGGGCACATATTCTCTCTGGACCCAGAGAACTTTTTGATTATGTTTCATAAAGCTCTTCAATGATTTCTAATAAACGTGGAAAGGTAGAAAATCCACTATCTGTGTTCAAATGTCCCCCTTCTTTGATAATCTCCGGCTGGACATCAAGCCAAACAGATAAGGAAATAAGCGTTTCCTGGGGAACATACGGATCATTATCTCCAAATAGAACATGAGCATTGGATAAATGTTTATGTACTGCAGAAAACTGTATATCTTTTTCTTTCATGAAGTAACTATTCAGCTCTGCCCCATAATCTTCACAAAACCCTGATACAGATAATAACCCATGTACTTTTGTGCTCGCTTGTTCAATGTAGTCAAGTGCACTAGCAACTGAGAGAGAATGCGCGACAATGATGAGCTTTGACGAAGCAACATCATTCAGCTCTTGATCGATCGCGTGGAGCCAATCAAATCGCTTGGGACGGGCTGGTTCAGGAAGATCTGGCATATATACGGTATGTTTTTTTCTTCTCAAGCTCTTTTTTGAGCCAGCCTTGCCAATGATTACCGGCATGACCTTCGATGCCGTGAAGAATGAGAATATGCACATATACATTATATCAGCCATAAAAAAACACCACCTGTTACTTGATAAAATATCCGTACTCAGCTAGTGTTTTTTATTAGTTTTTTAGTTGTTGAAATCACGCTGTGGTCGCTCTTCTCTTGGTCGAGCAATGTTTACCACAATGTTTCTTCCGTCGACATCTTGTCCGTGCATTGCTTCAATAGAAGCTTGTGCAGCTTCTGGAGTTGTAAAGGTTACAAATCCAAAACCTTTTGATCGGTTGGTGCGTCGGTCGATGATTACAACTGCATCAGTGATCTCACCAAATTGTGAGAAAACCTCTCGAAGTTTGTCATCGCGTACTTCCCAAGGAAGATTGCCAACAAAAATTTTGTTATTTTGATCCATTTATGTTCTCACCACCTTTCAAGTATCTACTTACAAAGAAGTATTCAATTTGTGTATATGTATTTCGCAGTATATATACTGGGGAATAGTAACTAACAGGGATCATTATACCATAAATAATGAAAGTCAAGCCAAAAACCCTCAATATTAGTAATTCTTATGACGTCAGTTTGTATGCAATATATATTCCTACAAGCCCGCCCACCGCATTTCCGATCAACGATGAATAGGAAAAGAGAGATGCGCCAAATAATATCGGGCCGTATCCGCCAATTGAAGATCCAATAAATAATCCGAGCATAATAAGTGATTTTTGCGACATATACTTCGTATTTTACTCCTTTTAATTGATTCCTGATAGGTCAAGAATCTCTTCATTTTACAACCGTTTACAACCGCAAGGGTTGAAAAGATATGTTCATAACTGTTATCGACTAAATGCGAGTACGATAAGCGCTCCCGCAATTATGATAAAAAGGCCGCTGACGAATTTCTCAAGATACCGCGTCGGCAGTTTTGCCGCGACATATGGAGCAAGTTGGCCGCCGGCAATAACGGCCGGGACGGTCATCGCGGGAATATTCCATGGAAACGCAACCGCAACTGTCCCAGCACCCGAGGCAAGAAGAAAATGAACGAGAGAAGCCACAATGGCAGTTGTTGCAACGATGAGATGACTTGTACCAATTCCAATACGGGTAGGGATATGCGAAAGCATGGTTGCGATGATGCCTATCTCGCCAATGCCGAATCCGGTTGCGCCTTGGAAGCCTCCGCCGAGGGCGTACCCCACGGAGCGCTTTAGGCGTCCAGCGCGTGTGTAAGCATAGCGGTACTCTTTTCCATCTTTTGATTTTCGCATCACCGTCTCACCTTGCTCATTTTCCTCCGATATGGCAACGACACCATGCTCTGCCCTGCGTTTTGCTTTAAGCTTTTTTTCAAACCAAAGCACAAACACCGAAATAACAAGTAATACTGCAATAATGAGAAATAAAACCGATTCTGGAATCAGCGTAGTCAAAAGGGCACCACCGAACACAAATGGCAAGGCAACAAGAATAGAGCGCCGGGCAATTTTAAGATCAACGAGGCCGAAAGAAAGAAATGCAAGCGCGGAACTTGAGAGCCCGAACGATTCCGTGATAAGCCCCAATTTAACCGTCTCTATTGCCTGAAGATTTGTGCCTGCAAGGAACGGAAAAACCAGAATGAAAAACGGCACGAAAAGCGCCGCACCACTGATCCCTGCCGTATTAACAGTAAGCGCGATAAGAAATGCAATAGGAAACATCCACCAGTACTGAAACCAATAAGAGCTGTTACCGGGCACAAACACTGTAAGTACGGCCAAAAAAATAATAACCACAAGAATAACCACGTATATTTGTTTTTGCAAAATTTTTCGCGCAAGATTCATTTTTTCTTAGTGTGTAAATATCTATAAGCAGAAAATGGATACACAATTATTATATACGAAGATAAAACAAAATATGTTCCCACCCTCGGGAAGTACGAAGCTTGTCCTATAAACCTATAGGTACATACTGATTTCATCGTATCATTTTTTCGTTTGCGGTGTTTTTCGAACGATGTTCGAACTTTCTTTGAACAAAATCCAGAATAATGATGTGCGTTCCCGCCCGCCTCCTCCACCAGCTGGCGGATACGGGAAACACAAAACAGAAAAATTTTCTCTACATTTTTTAATTTTTTTGCGCACAATTTTTTCTTTTAAAAGGAAAAAAAATTCTGTTTGTGTTTCTCTTAGTCTTAAGAATTGCGGAAACGCCCTATTCTTAATCGCAAAAGGGCAAAAATTTTTACCCCGTACCAAGCTTCGCTTTGGTATTCGGGGCGTTCCCCCAGACCCCCTTCCTTTTTGCTCTTTTGCTTTTCGGGCTTCGCCCGATTTAAGTCATTTTTTCGCCAGTTTTATTTTTTGTGCCAACGAAGTTGGCGCGCGGCTTTACAAACTCCACTCATCCGCAAAAAGCTCGGCTTGTTTTAAGATATTTTCCGTTGCCAGCTTCTGCTTGTCGGGCGGATAACCGTATTGGCGCAAAGTCCTTTTTACAATGATACGCAGTTTTGCTTGCACGCTTTCTCTGATCGTCCAATCAATGGCGGTATTTGCCTTTACTTTTTGGACCAAAATACGAGCAAGCTCACGCAAGGTGTCATCGCCCAGCACTTTTTTTGCGCTCCCGTTTTCCGCTAATGCATCATAAAAAGCGATTTCATCTTCTGTTAAACCCAGATCTTCGCCTCGTTCATCAGAGGCTCTAATTTCTTTTGCGATGTTAATGAGTTCATCAATAACTTGCGCCGTTGTCAGTAGATTGTTTTGATATTTTTTTATCGCGGCATCAAGCATATCTGATAACTTTTTGCTCTGAATAAAATTCTTTTTAGTTCTGGTTTTAATTTCATCATTCAATATTTTTTTCAAAAGCTCCAAAGCCAGATTTTTGCGCTTCATATCTCGTATTTCTTCCAAAAAGTCATCGGATAAAATTGAAATATCAGGTTTTTTAATTCCAGCCGCGTCAAAAATATCAATAACTCCGTCAACAACAACTGCTCTATCAACAATTTGTCTGATAGCCGTCTCAATTTCGGTATTGCTCTTTCCACTTCCAGTTAGCTCAAATTTAGTAAGACGAGCTTTTACGGCTTGGAAAAATCCCAGTTCATCTTTTATACCCATAGCAGGAAGCGAAGGAACAGAAAGAGCAAAAGCCTTTGAAAGCAAGCCAACTTGTTTGGTAAATCTATTTTTGCCGTCTTGTAAACTTAAAATATGTTCTTGTGCTTGCAGAATTATTGTCATTTTTTCTTTAGTACTTGCAGAAAAATAACGCTTATAATCAAATCCATCAAACATCTGCACAACAATTTCGTATTTTTCCATCATTGCCGCTATAGCTTCGGATTGATCAAATGTGGGTAATCCTTTGCCGCCACTTTCGGTATAAGTTGCAAGGGCTTGCTTTAGGTCTGAGGCAATGCCGATACAATCAACAATCAATCCGCCCGGCTTATCTTTGTAAACCCTGTTTACCCGCGCAATTGCCTGCATAAGGTTATGACCGCGCATTGGCTTATCTACATACATGGTATGCAAACATGGTGCATCAAAACCAGTAAGCCACATATCACGCACAATAACAAGTTGCAGAGGATCACTTGGATCTTTGAACCTTTCGCCAAGCTCTTTTCGCTCTTGTTTGGTGGTTTTGTGCAGTTGCCAGCTTTCAGGGTCGCTTGAACTGGAAGTCATAATAACTTTTATCGTGCCCTTCTTTTTGTCTATGTTATGCCAATCGGGGCGAATTTTTACTATTTGATCATAAAGCAGGGCGGCAATACGTCGGCTCATTGAAACAATCATACCTTTGCCTTCAAACACCTCTTGTCTCATTTCAAAATGTTTTACAATATCCTCGGCAACGGCTTTCAATCGTTCTTTATGGCCAACAATTGCCTCTAATTGCGTCCATTTTGCCTTGGCTTTTTCTTTAGCGGTTGATTCTTCGTTTTCAGTAATTTGTTCTACTTCTGCGTCCAGTTTTTCCTTTTCCTCCGCTTTCAAATGCACCTTTGCGAGCCGTGATTCATAATAAATACGAACGGTAGCGCCGTCTTCTACGGCCTGCTCAATATCGAAAACATCAATGTAGTTTCCAAAAACTGCTGGGGTGGAAGCATCTTCTTTTTCAATTGGCGTTCCGGTAAATCCAATAAAAGACGCATTTGGTAGTGCATCGCGCAAATACTTTGCAAAACCAT
>Ga0114931_10000345_pt1 | contig 55110 bp, 43 predicted proteins | sample 2SBtaG_FD_89579 | JGI IMG/M metagenome (GOLD analysis project Ga0114931, IMG submission 89579) | Deep subsurface microbial communities from Kolumbo volcano to uncover new lineages of life (NeLLi) - 2SBTROV14_V59a metaG | ecosystem: Environmental > Aquatic > Marine > Volcanic | place: Kolumbo... | reverse complement strand
TTGGCGATCATCGAGTCGTAGTAGGGTGGCACGGTGTAGCCATTATATATATGAGTATCTACGCGGATGCCGGGACCGCCGGGCGCATGGTACTGGGTGATGGTGCCGGGTGACGGCAGGAAGGTCTGCGGGTCTTCGGCGTTGATGCGGCATTCGACAGCGTGCCCAGTCCAGTGAATATCGTCCTGGCTGTACGACAGGCCTTCGCCGGCTGCGATTCTCAACTGCTCCTTGACGATATCGACGCCGATGATCAGCTCAGTGACCGGGTGCTCCACCTGCACACGGGTGTTCATTTCGATGAAATAGAACTCGCCGCCCTGAAAGAGGAATTCAAACGTACCGGCGCCGCGGTATCTTATTTTGCGGCAGGCCTCTACACAGCGTTCGCCCATAGCCAGGCGCTGTTCCTGGGTGATCCCCGGCGCGGGCGCCTCTTCCACGACTTTTTGATGGCGGCGCTGCATGGAGCAGTCGCGCTCGCCCAGGTGGATGGCATTGCCCTCGCCGTCGCCCAGCACCTGGAATTCGACGTGGCGCGGGGTTTCGAGGAACTTCTCCATATACACCGTGCCGTCGCCGAAAGCAGTCTGGGCCTCGGTACGGGTAAGGGCGATAGCGCTCAACAGGTTGGCTTCGGCATGCACGGTGCGCATCCCGCGCCCACCACCGCCGGCGGCCGCCTTGATGATCACCGGGTACCCGATGTCGCGTCCGAACTTGAGGTTGGTTTCGTCATCGTCGCCCAGCGGCCCCCCGCTGCCGGGCACGCAGGGCACGCCAGCTTCCTGCATGGCGCGGATGGCCGCGACCTTGTCACCCATGGTACGGATACTGTCGGCGCGCGGGCCGATAAAAATGTAGCCACTGTTCTCGACCTGCTCGGCGAAATCGGCGTTTTCCGCCAGGAAACCGTAGCCGGGGTGGATGGCCACCGCGTCGGTGACCTCCGCGGCTGCGATTAACACCGGGATATTCAGGTAACTCTCTACTGAGGGTGCCGGGCCGATACAGACGGATTCATCGGCCAGCAACACGTGTTTGAGACTGCGGTCCGCTTCGGAATGCACGGCGACGGTTTTGATACCGAGTTCGCGGCAGGCGCGCAGGATGCGCAGGGCGATTTCGCCGCGGTTGGCGATAACGACTTTATCTAGCATGGGTAATAGCCACGGAAGACACAGGAAAACACGGAAGAAATTCTGGATAGGCTGGGCGCACGCGCTTGATTCGAATCGTTAGCATAAAAAAAGCAGATACCTTACCTGGACAGGGTTACGAAACCGAATACGGAATTCAAAGGCAGTGAAAAGACAGGACCATGGAGGAGAGGCTCTGAATACAACACACTATTCCGTGTTCTTCCGTGTATTCCGTGGCTATTCAATAACAAACAACGCCTGGCCATACTCGACCGGCTCGGCGTTTTCCACCAAGATCGCGGCAATAGTACCCGCCTTGTCGGCCTCGATCTGGTTGAGCATTTTCATGGCTTCTATAATACATAACGTGTCGCCGACATTGACGCGTGAACCGACTTCGACAAAAGAAGAAGCGCCCGGCGACGGTGCACGGTAGAAAGTACCTACCATGGGTGAATCCACCGTGTGACCGGCCGGAATATCCGACTCGGCGGCCCTGGCGGATTCCGGCACCGGCGCTGGCGCAGCGGCCGCCGCCGGCATCATCACGGGTGCAGCGGCCGCAACCGTCGCCACCGAGGCCTGCCGGCTGATCCGCACGGACTCCTCGCCCTCGTGAATCTCGATTTCCGCGACACCGGATTCCTCCAGCAATTCGATGAGTTTCTTAACCTTACGAATGTCCATTGTCGTCCTGCAGGCAGCTAGTCGCGCGCCAGTATAGCGTGACTTGTTGGGAAATGTTAGCCAAATGCGCCGAATTTCGGCGATTAAACGATATTCTTACTTTTTGTCGCCGATATACGACAACGCTGCCTGCAGGGCGAGCTCGTAGCCAATGGGCCCCAGGCCACTGATGACACCGACGGCGATATCCGAGAAATAGGAGTGCTTGCGAAAATCCTCCCGGGCGTGGATGTTGGAGAGGTGAACTTCGATAAAGGGGATTTTCACGGCAAGCAGGGCGTCGCGCAGGGCGACGCTGGTGTGGGTGAAACCAGCCGGGTTGAAGAGGATAAAATCGATGTCTTCGTGGGGGGCGGCGTGGATGTGGTCGATGAGTTCGGGTTCGGCGTTGGATTGGAAGGTCAGCAATTCGACGCCATCCTTTTTACCCAGTGCGCCGAGTCTGGCGTTGATTGTGTCGAGCGTTATGGCACCGTAGTGACCGGGCTCGCGGCTGCCGAGCAAGTTCAGATTGGGGCCGTTTAATATAAGGAATTTTGACATTGTCGATCTTCTTATCCTACTAGGGTTCCACCACTGTAAGCGTAGAAGCTGGCAAGATCATATCAGGCATGTTTACAAATTGTCTATGCATAGACTTCCCCACTATGAAAGAACCTGAGACTGGGTTAGTTCCAGTCGATCGTCTTCTAGAATCCCAGCTCGAAACCCATAACAATTCGGTCATTGTCATTGAATTCACCAAACAGACCAGAGCGGTCACCGTAAAAAATATCAGCCCCTATCCACAGCAATCCATCACTATCAGTAACACCGGCGAGCCACAGTACTTCAGCTTGCAGGGTATTATTGAGAAATTCGCGACGTACCAGAAAAGTCGCTGTTGTCTCCAGTTCATTCCTCGTCAACCCGGCCGGCGAATCGAGGATCCAGCCCTGAAATATCTGGGCGCTTTAAATCGGCATGCAAAAATGACCCACTTGGAGGGGTAATCGGCATCGAAAAGTGACCCACCTTCGACGATGCTTCCTGACTGGATTTCAGTGAGACGGGCAATGACAAACAGCTGGAGAATCAAACATAGGAGCTGACCTTTTTGCCCTTTTCGGGTGGGTCATTATTCGATGCCGCTTTACTCCTTAGTCCTGTATAAAATTTATTGCTATCAAGAAGCCATCTGAACCACCCATGATTTGGGGCTTAAAATAACTTCTCAGATTCAAGTGTTATCCGAAAGCTAATAGTTAGAGTTTTTCAAGCCTCGAGTTTCTTCAATTTTTCCAAAATCGCCTGAACCAGGGATGCACCAGCCACACCCATATCCATACATAAGACGTCTTCCCGCCTTTCTCCGATCACCATAAGGTTAATAGCATCCGGGATTCGGGATAAATCACCACTTATACTGCCCATTTGCTGAGCCACGACCCTGATAGCATCTCCGGCCTCAGAGTTCCCAGTCGCAGCGTCGTGGATCATATCTGCCATCGAAGGCCCTGCAATAACAGGATCTATAACATTGATGAGATCCGGCAACGACGACGGATCTTGGATACCTTGCAAAATAGCTGACACAATAGTCCGGTCTTCTTCATCTAGACCAGCCAGCTGTACTAAATCACGCTCACCTGCAAGGATTTTACGAATACCGTCTACCAGGTTCGTCCAGCCATTCAATTCCGCCTGCGCCAGTATTTTTTCCAGGCCCGGCCTATATGCATCGGCAGAAATGGCCATCACGGCACGATGAATTAACTCTGCGTTCTCTCTTACGATATCTTTACCCGCAGCATCTAATTGACTCATTGTTCCTCCATATCCCAAAAATTGCTCGCAACCGGCGACCTGAATTTCCGCCTTGGAGCTCAAACTATAGTTTATTGCTTCCTGGTGAAACTGGAAAGCTTTGCTCACTTAGCTGTGTATCAAATGCCTACCTCAATCCAGGCCATGCAAGACAGCACTCTGCATCGCCAGTCTCGCTAATGCCTACCTCAATCCAGGCCATGCAAGACAGCACTCTGCATCGCCAGTCTCGCTGTCGACTATTCTAACAATTCGTCGACTATCTTACACATTCACAGATACTGCAAACACCTCACAAACCATAACAGACTAATATCCCTTTAGATTGGCGGGCTCAGCTAGTCGACGCAACACAGGCGCTAAATCTCTCTGTCGGGGCCTCACACTCTAAAGTTCTACATGGTCGACTTGGGAGTGGGAATGAAAAAACATTGCAGATTTCGAAATATTGTTTCCGACTCGCCACGAACGCGAATTTCTATGCTTCAGCACATTTCGCCATCAATCGACATTACCTGATCTGCCCAGTTGCTTGGATACTTTTCCGTCACCTCTACTTCGAATCGCCCCGGATGCCAGCCAATCGCAAACAAGGAATCCGGTCGGTCTATGGACGGAACGAACATGGTTCCGTAAAGACCGGTGCGTTCGCTGTTAGTCACTAACGGTGCTGCGGTATGGAATCTATACGGCCCCTCTGGCCTGTTCGCTACAAGTACGTAAGTAGTCGAATCCGATATCTCCATGTTGGCGCAAAGCTGATCCCTGAACCAGGGTTTATTAACGTAACGTTCCCAGGTCGCAAACGTCATGAAGTACTGCCCTGCATGGAAATGAACCTGCGCCCTTTCTATCTCGCTCAGTGGCATGACGAGGGAGTCACCTGAACGCTTAACGGGGAACTCGATTGCCGGTGGCAGCAATCTGTACGGACCTTCGACACAGTCCGCTACAGCAACGGCGACATTAGGTGGAACGCCCCAGCGGAAACCTCCACAGCATATAAACAGGTAGAATTTACCGGAGTTAGGATCTCTGAAACAGAAGGGATCCCGCCAGGCAAACATCATATGTCGCTGTTCAGGATGAAAACAGCGTGTCGGATAGAGTTCAGGAGTCGGTAAAAGGGAAAATTGCTCTTCGAAAACAAACTCTTCACCATCTTCCGTGGTCGCCAGAAATACCCGCTGATCCAGAAAATTCGTTGACAGCTGGGTTATTGTTGAAGAAAAAAAGAAATAAACACGTTCGTTCTCGACAATCGGATATCCCGCACACAAACGACCGGCTTCAGCTGCCTGACCAATAATTACTCCAAGATCAGTCCAGTCTGACAGATTGCTGGAACAGAAACCGTGTATATGATTCGGCTCGGTGAAAAAATTATCGCCGTCCACACCTTTTTTTGCCGCCATGACATACAGCAACCAGCGACTTCCCTGCCTTACAAGCATTGGATCCCAGGCGGCATAATGTTGGTAAAACTTTATCAGAGCGTTTGTCATCAAGTTATTTCTGGCAATATGGGTATCGCGGCCTATCCGGTAAAGCTAGGAAAATGTAATGTACTGGTAGCCGGCATTTTATGGTGGCCACCAATTTCTGATAGGCCTTATTGTCGTGTTCCCACAAATCCGGACAACGTATCCTGAAATCTGTCCGCATGTGACTGGTGTTGTCCGGGATGTCGAGCAGATCATTCGCAGAATAAAAGCCCTATCTTGAAAAGTCCAGACCGTTTGAATAGCCAGCCGTTACAGGCTTGTAGATCAATACCCGCACGGGCAGGACAGCCTAGCAGAGCATCCGAATCGTAACCTTACTGATGCGGTATCAATAAAGACTAACGGCTCAATCCCTGGTACAAACGGCTTCTTCAAGCTTATGAATAAACGGTAAAATATCCGGATTCTTGTGAATCCTCATACTTTCTTTAAGTATGGGTAGTGCCATGCTAGAAAATCCATTTTTATGGCTGAAAAATGCCAGGAGCTTGAGACTCCCTATGTTGAACGGATCCAGGGCACTGGCCAGGAGCAAGTACCATAGAGCAGCGTTTCTTCTCGGCGAAAACATATATAGTTCGCCCATTAAAGCGGTAGCTTCAGGGTTGGAAGCATCAATCGACAGAATCTGCGAGAAACAATCTAGCGCCCTTGCAATATTCCTGTTTCGCAAAGCATCCTTACCCTGTTCCAGCAGCATCCCGCACTGGCCGGCTTTTTCTGGTTGGCGTATATACTGAGGTGACATACCCGTTCTAATACGGTTACGCCTGTAATACCTCATCCTGATCAGGATGAGTTCAAGCTTTGGCCCGAAACCATGCGAGCATACAGAATCCGGAGTAGACCAGTACAAGCCCGTATACTCATCTATATGCAATAGGGGATATTTCTCACCGATTCTCAAAAAGAAATCCTGATCTCCAACTGCTTCATATCTCTCGTCCCAGTAACCGACATCCTGATGAACTTCCCTGCGCCACATTGGGTGTGGACCGACCTGGCATTCATTGAGTAGAGCGTTATACGAATACGCCGGCCATTTGTACTCGATCAGTCCCGCGGTCGGCTGGGTAAACCTCTCAAAACTCTCATGGGGATTGTTGGTAACATGAGAATCTCCATAGACCAGCTTTGCACTGGGATTCTTATCAAGCGTATCCGCCATTAGTTTGTGCCCATCCTGGCGCAGCCGGTCATTGGTGCTGAATGTAGTGAGGTAACGACCCCGCGACATCCGGGCTGCCAGGTTCCAGGCCGCATATACACTAATTCGCCGGGGGGTTCGTATATAGCGAATATTTCCAAACTTATCTTGGTATCTTGATACGACCTCTCTCTCATTTTCCGGCGAGCACGCATCAACAAAGATAATTTCCGTTTGGGATGCAGTAACCTGGTTTTCCAAGTCGTCAAGGCACTCTTCGACGAATTCCTCTGACTTGTATGTGGTGACCAAGACACTAATTAGATAATCCGTTTCTAAATAGCTTGCATCTACAACCTCACAGCTTTCGATGTAACTGTCAATTTCCGCAACTTTTATGTCCCAGAATTCCCTGACCCGGGAAGAGTCAAAAGTATAGTCCAGGCAGCCGTATTCATTATTACCGGGCTCCAGACTGGCGGGTATTCCATGCTGAAGGACGGAGAACTTTTCTGGTGAATCCTCGACAATGGTATTTGCGATTTTTTTATTTATAAAAAGTGCATTCCCGTGACATCTGACGTCATTACTTTGTGGCGCAAATCCCAGGTAATAAAACCTGTTTAACAGACATGCCTGGATATCAGGTAGATTTTTCGCCCCCCTGTATAGCTCAATAGTGCTGACTTCTGTATAAATCAATTTTATATCTGCCAGCAACTCGTCCGGAATCGATGAAATTAGTTTGTACTCGGCCCCTTGGATGTCAATAAAGAGCAAATCCGGCGGAGCAAGTGCATGCGCACGAATAATCGTATCCAACCTTTTACAGGCTACGGTAATCACTCCGGTTTCATGGATCTGCGGATAGACTTCCTTGTGTTTTTCCAGGTCCAGAAGTGAACTGGATTCCAGGTTATTAGTAACATGGAATTGTGCTTCGCCATCAAAATCGGCCACTGCACATGGAAATAACTTAACGTAGTCCAGATGGGCAGTTAATCGCTCAAGTACCCTTAGGACCCTGGGCATGGGTTCAAAGATGCAGATTTCTTCAAGATTCGGGAATAGCTTAAGGAAAAGCGAGTGTTCCTGAAATAGATGCGCACCGATCAAGTACACAATTTTTATCGATGCTGCAGCATCAGGCGCTCTATGCGGCAGTTCATTAATAAACCCATCTGTCGAGCCTACGCCCTTTTCTGCTGACCACCAGACTTGTGGCGCTTTGCAATCGCTTTTGCTGTTATCCATGAGCGTCAAAACTTTATAAAATAGGAAGATCTATCTCAGGTTATACGGGTGATTTTGTAAGTGAATTGCTGGCCCGGTGTTATGTATCTTCTGAATACAAGCTCTCGAGAATTTGTTTTACAACTCCGGCATAGGAACACTTTCGCTTGATTTCCTCGCTAATCTCCCTCGCAATCTCAATTCTTTCATTTTCATGCGCCAGGTAATACTCAATCTTGGCGTTTAGTTCACCTGCATTACAATAGGAAATCTCCTCACTAAATGTGGTCAGCTTATTCAGCTCGCTTTTGCTATCAGTCAGGACAAATCCACCACTCGCACATACATCAACAACCCTGTTTATAACCGCATCATCGAATTGCAGGGAAGTAATGTTTAAATTAATTCTAGATGACCTGTACAAGTATTGCACGTCATTATAGTCAGGTATGGGAGGAAAATATCTTAAACTTTTCTTATTAATTTTTTTGTTTGTACTTTTTCCATGTATGTACGCAGGATCGCCGCCAACAATATCTATCCGGTAACCTGCAATATTACTAATTATCTCACCTCTAAATTGCTGGGAAGACGTATGAATTGCTGAAATAAACCAGTACTTGAGAATGATGCCGGCATTTGAGGAATCAATACCTTTACCAGCATGAGTGGCAAATATATCTGCATATTTCTCTACCTTGCTATCCGCGGATTCCACTCGTGCCCGGAAGCAACTGAGTAGCAGGTTACGCACAAACTCTCCCCCCCCGGGATCATAATCGTTCGGTAAGACGTGTCCCACGAACGACACATCTGATTTATATTTCTTTGGAGGTTTCTCTGACGGAATAAATTCGGACGCATGATGGAAAACGTATGCATCTTCAATACCTGCTTTTTTAAGATCATTTACGTTATATGGCTCAATACAAAAATGTTTACCCCTAGACCCCACCCTTTGAAATGCAAGTACCTTTTTTTCAATCATTCCTCTATCAGTATACATGCTGAAAATATTGTCATGATGGAGGAATATTAATCCTGATGAAAAGAATTCAAATACAAATCTGTCAATATTGTCCAGGTAGACGGAGAGTATCCCAAAGCTATTGGTTATCAGGCAATAGTCGAAGGATTTTGAAGACAAAAACCTCATAATCTCATTGTAGCCCTTGTGCTCACTTGGCCTCAGCCATGTAACAGCACACCCGGCCTCCTCCAGTGCCACACAGAATACATTCAGTATTCGCTGGTAGATGGGTATTGTTGACCCTTCAATCAGAAAACTTAGGGTTGAATGTTTATCGGAATTTGTCAAAACATCACTCTTGATAAATGAACAACCTGCAGCAGGCAAACATGACACAAAGTGCCCGCGCAAGCATATGCGCAGCGCCAGCCCCTATTGCGGCTTCCGTCACCTTCATTCGAAAGGTAACAATGTCAGTTGAACAATCAGTGATTGCTACCGGCAAGTTATACCGAAAGATAATAATATAATTAGCTATGCGGTTCGCTAAGTTGGGGGGTAATCTCCAGAAACAAAATCTCCGGAAAATCCGGGTTCAAACGTATAAAAAGTAGCTAGTACCACTCTGGCATTCTCCATTGAATAGAGTTTCATATCATAAGAAGCTGTATGAAATAGAAATCCAGGGTATATAACATTTCTATTAAACTTACTCTCTACATATTTTGTTATTTCCCAGTCATCGTAGGACTCTTCGTTCTCCAAAGTTATAGAGTAATCTTTTTTTTCGTGCCATAAAAAATCACAGATATCCGGAGTGAAATAATGAAGTATTTTGTCAACCTCTTCTTCCTTTTTGTACATTCTGATAATGTGCTCAGAAAGTGTCCCGCCATTTGCCAACAGGTTTGCGCCTACCCTGGTATTCCTGCATAAACTGGTTCCACCTATGCCTTCAGTATCTTCATTCAAATAAGTCAATGTGGCTATAATATGCGGTGTGTTGAATCTATGTGAGGTGCGAACACCGTTTTCGGGTTTGCAAACTTCTGGTCGTTTCCTATCTCATAATTAAATGTGGAAGAGAACATAGCCCGCTCAAGAGATACGCCATAAAGCTCTTTTGCTTTTTCAAGTAGATGATCGGGTAGGGGCCCTGTGTTAACTCCTGGTGGTAGAGGTATTCTGAGACTTGGTAGCGAAAGCCAAATCCGAGGTTGAAGCTTATAAAGCTTAGGGCTTTTATGGAAGTATTCTACAACGCCTTTTGGATTTTTATAGTAGTCATCCATAATTATTACAGGAATATCGTCTACATAATCCACAGTAATTTCAACATTCGGATTAACGGCAAATAAATCATCCGCTGCAAAATAATCCTCTGTTAGGTTCTCTCCCCTCATATTCTTTAACACTCATCAAGTTGGAAAATAGGCTGGGCTTGTTGGAGCCCAAACAATAAACAGAAATCGATGTGAGAGAATGACAAAGCCATGTTCACACATCGTGGTATTTTTGCTACCAAGTTTTTATCGTACCCGATTTATTCGGTAAATCAACGCCTGGAGTTACGCCAGGCGGATTATTAATTATTACCTTAAAACCGCAACTTAGACAGTCTGGCTCCCGCTGAACAGCCACTGCGACCTTTTCACCACTTAAACACGGTGCCCAAGGGCGAAGAAGAACCCATTTCCAGACACCATCCTGTCAAACCAGCTTCCTCAAGTGTTCATCAACCAAATTTTATTTTTTCAGACACATTTTTGCGGCTATCCCGGGCTGCCCCCCGAGGGTGACTTTGGATACAACACAAACGGCGAGCATTGACCACAAGACCTCGCGGTATTCCGGACAGAAACCGTCCCACTTCTGTCGAAAATGTTTTAGACACGTTGCCCGCTGCCTTAAAAAATCAAGCAAGACCGACTGTCGGTGCCTAAGACGGCAGCTATTTACGGAAAAAATTCTCACCAACTGTAAAGAACACCAGATTGATTTCGAAAAACATTACACTTTTGTGCTCGGCTTGATAGCTTGTGCATACGTAACACTATGATTCGCTGTATCTTTATTTGATCGCATGAAAATTGCATGTTTGCTCAAGACGTTGCAGTCGGCTCTGCGGCTCCTAAACGCCAGGACGCCTAACAATCAATGGAACCAATGAAGGAGTTATGAATATGGATACAAAACAATCTTCTGTTGCAGTTGCAATTGCGGCAGCACTCGGTATCAGCACGGGCACCTTGCCCGGCACTGTTTCCGCGGCCACCCTGGCTGATGGTTTTTATGACATGGTTATTCACAACACCCCGTACACCACCGGCTCTGGTTACGACATCGGTTCTGACGGTGCCTGGAACTCCAGCTTCACTTTCGCCAGTATGCCGGGCGTCGGTACGTACACCATGTATGACGATACGGTCGCTTCGCCGATCAATGGCAAGTACGCCGGTAATCCCAACGACGGCGTGACCGGCACGATTGGCATCCATGTTGCGGGCGGAGTCATTTCCGGCACGGGACAATTCGAGTTTGATATGATTCCCAATACCGCAGGTGGTAATTTCGTCGAGTACGGCAGCTCCAGCGGTTTCACCGGCAGCATCGACGCTGCGGGTAATATCAGCCTGACACCTACGGGCCTACTGGGTACGTTTAGTGCCTTCCCGTCACTGGTCGATGAACGCTGGAACGTGGACAACTTCAACGGCATCACGGGTACGACTGTCAATCCGCCAAACAACAATACGGCCTGGGTCCCGTTCACCACGGGTAGTACGACTAACGACACAGGCACGATCAATGGTGCCGCCTACGACGGAACCACCGCTATCCTCGTCAAGGGTGCTAGCTTTGGTTCTGACTGGGGCGGTTTTTTTGGCGCAAATTACTTTGAAGTATGGAATGTCAGCTTCGTACCGACTACTGTACCTATACCAGCCGCGGCCTGGCTGTTCGGGTCAGGCCTGTTGGGACTGATGGGTGTCGCAAGACGTAAGAAACGATAGGTGCGGAAGACACTGGATTACGAATCGAAAGATCTGGACGTTCGTGGATAATACGGGTTGTTTCAAAGAAGTGGGCCCCAAAAATTGGACAGCGCGATAAGTGCTGCCTCGGTTCATGCTGCCATCCCGGCGGCCAGCCTCGCTACCACCGGCTAATCCCTGCCACACAACCCGGTGTCGTCAGACACCGGGTTACAATCTCTAACTGACTGATTTAGCCTCGTGAATCACAACAACCCCTGCGCAACACTGGGTGTCGCCTTAATGCGCAAGACTGGATGTCGCTTGACAGTTGTCGTTATCGTATGACTTCTCGGGGTCGTTTTACTTCATCCCCGGCCATCTTGCTCGTCTGTTGATTTAGCACTGCATCAGCCACGCACATTTACCGGAAGGTAATAGGTTTCAGCAAATGCCGTCACCAGTTTTTTCTTCTCCGGATGCTGGCAAAGTTTATTATACGTTTTCCCATATTCATACTCATTAAATGCTTTGTATTGGAATGCCGTTTCTGAAGCCCAGGATCGTTCATCTCCAATATGATAGGTGAGATTAACGTTCCTAAGAACCAGCATCCTGTCTGCCACAGCAGCCATGTTGCACAGCAAACTCAGCGAAACCCCTGGTTTACCGATACATGAGCTATCGCGGACAAACTCATCGAATAACTTACGCGAAAAAACAAAACAGTCGCTGCCCGGGTGTGAATTTCCAATCTCAGATCGAGCCAGATTCACTTTATTTTGATACAAGGAATGATCACCTATCGTCTGGCGGCAGATATTCATGGCATCAAATCCACACTGGATAAAATCCCGCACCGCAGAATAAAAGTGGGGCATAAGGACAATGTCCGAATTGGTATAGATGAGAAAATCATCCGTCCCCGCCACTTCCGCCCCTCTTTCCAAAATATCATACAACAAAGGCAAGGGCTGTGGTTTATCGAATCTGGCGACTTCGGTGACGACCCGATCGAGGTCCCGGCTACGCTCGAAACCGCCTGGAGTGAGGTCGCCGTCGTCCTCGTGTTGTACCGATACAAGCCTCACTGTTGCCTCATAAAAATCTCGTGCAGCGCACATGGAATCATAGGTCAGTTGCTGATTCTTTGCCGCCACGGGGTTGTCCTTCACCGCAAAGGGATTGATCATGTGAACAATTTTCCCACCCCACTTCTTTTCAGCAGGATCCCGGGGGAAATAGTCAAGCAGACTCCACAGTGGTTGTTGGCGTTGTTGCACGAGAACATTAGGAGTAATCCAGCGCGAGTCATCATCAATCAGGCGTCCACGCCCATCACTGTGAGTCGCGTTTCTCGCTAACGGGTGGACTGCACCGGCAATTCGGCAGTATATCTTCTTGTATCTTAAATACCGGATGGATTCTTCGTTTCTGGCAAAGATACAGCTATTATTAAGTACGCGCGCCAGGAAGTATCCGTTATTTTGCATATGATGGACGGCGGTATTCGCACGCGCATCATCAGCATTGATTATGAAAACGCGCACAAACCAGTTGTTAAACTCAAAATCAGCCAGTATATCCAGTTCGTTTCCATTCGTATCTATCGTGATAAAATCGATTTTCTTGTCCGCAGGAGCGTATTGCCGAACAATCTCGTTCAGTGTAATTGCGCCAACCTCTTCTTCCGTGTAATTCGAAAATGGGCGATCATACGTCTCATACAGCCTGGATATCTGTTTTCCTTCTCCTTTCCTGAGCCCCGATACAAGACCCAGGTCTTCTGCATAGAAGGTTACAGCTGATTTAATACCTCCACCTACACAGGCTTTGTGCAAACTGGTTGCCCGCGGCCTATTCGCCTTACACCTGGAGAAATAACTGGGGTGAGCCTCAACACACACTCCTTCCCATCCCTGTTTCTCAAAGAAATAGGAGTTGTTCAGATAAATCCCATCAAAGCAGCCAATATCAATATAAAAACCTCTCGGCTTACTATTGAACAATTGCCACAACAGAAAGTCTTCGCCACTATGACTATAGTATCGAACATCGACATCCATCATTTCTTACTCGAATACGATTTAAATAGACACCACTACCCATTCATGTGCGAGAACGGTGCTGAAAGATCAACATTGGATAAGGAGAATTCATATAAGGCTGATTCGAATATGGCTTTCTCAATCGTTCATCTGGCACTCGTAATGCGGGAACCTTTAAATGGTTCCCGAACTGGGAAGGATGCCTGAACATCTCAAGCTTATGCTTGACAGCTAGTAGCGATAATACAGACTGATCTTCACGATGTTGAATGAAATCAGGCAGGTTGCCAAGTCCGCATATATTGGCCCCGTTAGCCAAAATAGCGGGATTACAGCAATAATCAAGATACTCCCGAGCAAACTGCAGACTGCGCTCGTTTTTTAAATATACCTGAAAACTGCCGTCGACCTGGCGGGCGTTGTGATATTCGGCGCTATCGCATCGCATGAGCACAAAAGCATCCCGCTTCGTCCAGCGGCTATTTACATTCTTTCCCGGTGTCCCTATATCATCATAGTGTGCATGAAAGAGCAGAATTCCTCCGTTTCGCAGACAGATTTTATACAAAGGTGACAGGTCATCAAGGATAAATATTCCAGCATCAGAATACACTAGAATGTCACCGTCATTAATCTGCTGTAGGACTTCATGTATATAGTATGGCTTCCACAACCAGAAGCCGCCGCCCCGTGGAACATCCAGGAGTTTGCGGTTCTGCTTATAAAAGTCGGTATTTACAAGGTCGTTTCTACGGAAGGCGAAAACTTCATCGATACCAAAGTGTTTGGCCGTCACACTGAGTACTGACAGGCTGTTTTCGTACTCTGGGGTTGCGTAGCTGACGAGGCGGGTCTTCATGCTGAAAAATATATTATAGTTCCAAGAAACAACATTATAGGGTATCCGCCCTAGACGCATAACCCCCACAAACGACTTGGTCGGCAGGCATCAGATTATCAGCAACCCCGGTTGGCAACCAGCTTGAACCTTCATAACAGGTTTATTTTTTTAATAAATTTCGTCAAATAAGGCAATCAAAGTCGGTCTTGAAGTTTTGAAGCACAGCTATTTTTGTCTGTTTGTAGCCATCAATCAACCGGACAATTGATTTTAGGTTATTCATCGGCATGGATTGGCATAGTGCTGGCCCACTGATATGAAACCGAGCGTAAAATAAGTCAACAGTTTAACCAAACGGTGTAGATTATTTACCTAATGAGCGATATATACATTATCATTAAGGGTGTCAGTTACCATATAGTGCTATTTTAATATTGTACTAGGGCGTGTTAACACTAATTAGCGCATCGGTGATCAGTGCGAAATGAATGAAGAACATGAAAACGTAATCCAGTTTATCGAACCGGGAGAAGATACGGCGAAAGCCTTTCAGCCGACAAAACAACCGTTCGACCTCGTTGCGCTTCTTGTACATCTCTTTGTCATATTCCCACACACTCAACCGATTACTTTTGGGTGGGACGACGGGAAGCATTTCAAGTTCCAATACCAACTGGCGCGTCTCATCGCTTTCGTAGGCTTCATCCATAATGACTTGCGTTCCTTCCCAGCCCTTATTTTCAAGGGTTTTCAGAAGCTTTCTTCCCTCCGGCGCATCACCCGCCTGGCCGGGAGAAAGCGAGAAGGTCACGGCTGTTCTGGCGTCAGCCGCAACCATGTAAATTTTGGTTGTCCAGGCCACGCGCGATTTGCCAATCGATTGTGGACCGTTTTTTTAGTGCGCCTGTCCCATCGGGATGGACCTTTACAGCGGTGCTATCGAGCGATACATGATCGACCTGAATGTTTATGACGTCGTTTTCCTGCAGCGCGGAGAACACATGATCCAGGACGCCTTGTTTGGCCCAGCGGTTGGCGCGTGTGTAAATCGTGTGCCAATTACCAAATTTTTTCGGCAATCCGCGCCATTTGCAGCCATGTTCCGCGACATACAAAATGGCATTGAGTACCTGTATATTTGATATAGAGACGTTACCCCGTTGTTTTGGTAGTAACTTTTCGATGACTTTAAAATCTGCTGATGTGATTTTCATGGGCGTAGTATATCAGCATTAGTGTTAACACACCCTAGCGTCCCATATAGTGAAAGAACTTCAGTGCCAGGCTTCTGGCATTCGTTGAACCTTAGTAATGGTCAGGAATTACCTGAATGAATAGTCCAAAGGCTAATGATCTATGTCCCTGCGGTAGTGGCGTGAAGTACAAGCGTTGCTGTCGTACATCCCGTAGTACGGGAGGACAAGTCAAGCCATCTAACGTTAAAAAGATTCTGGCTACAGCAATAGACTCATATCAAAAGGGTGATGCAACGACGTGCAAGATGTTATGTGAGCGAGTTCTGGCCATCGATCCACAGCAAAGAGATGCACAGCACCTGAATGCAATGATCCTGCGTACAGAGGGTCGCTGGTCAGATGCATTGGACACGCTGAAAATCCTGATCGAGCGTTCACCGCATAGCCCCGATCTCCATATTGATTTAGCAGATACTTATGCTTTGAGTGGAGACTTAAAAAAGGCACTGGCATCATACTATGCCTCTCTTCGTCTTAAGAATAATTCAAAAGTATTAGGTGCAGTTGGCAGTATTCACCATAAGCTAGGCGATTATGGGTCAGCAGTAGCCAGTTATAAAAAAGCGATTGAATGCAATCCACTCGTTGCATCTGCGTACAATGGCCTTGGTTTTGTGATGCTAACTGCCGGCCATTACGATGAAGCCATTAAGTATTTTGAACAGGCAATCAAAATCGATCCAGCATACGCCCAGGCGCATAATTATATTGGCCGCGCATATTATCTGAACGGCGACTATGATAGCGCATTACGTGCTTTTAAAGATGCGATAGCGATCAAGCCAGATTATGTTGCTGCAATTGTCAATCTGGCCAATTTATACAAGGATCAGGCCGAAATATTTGCAGCGATCAAGGCCTATCGGCATGCTCTGGGACTCGATCCATCGAACAACAGAATCCTGAGCAATTACCTTATGGCTTTAAATTATTGCGAAAGCGTATCAATAAAGGAAATATACGATGAGCACACCAGGATTGGTCATCGTATCGAACAGAATGTTCAGCAAGTAGAACACCGTCATTATGGACGTAGTGATGCAACTGGGCGGCTGAAAATTGGATATTTGTCAGCCGATTTCAATGACCATGCGGTAGCATCATTCATACTTCCACTATTGCGCAACCATAACTATCATAAAGTCGCAATCTATTGTTATTATAACAGGCATGCCTATGATCATGTCACCGAAGACATAAAGGGTATGGCCGACTATTGGAGGAATATAGCAGGCGTGGCCGATAAGGAGGTTGTGCGACTAATCCAGCAGGACGATATTAACATCCTTGTAGATCTGGCCGGACATACTGCAGAAAATCGAATTAATGTTATTGCGAGTAAACCGGCACCTATTTCAGTGAACTGGATAGGCTATCCCAATACCAGCGGGTTATCTGTTATGGACTATAGAATTACAGATTTTAATACCGATCCGCCGGGTTATTCAGAGGCATACCATACTGAAAAACTGGTACGTATGCCGGAATTGTTTTGTGTTTATGAGCCGCCCTTTAACACGCCCCCCGTTTCGAAATTGCCCGCGCTAGATAAGGGCTATATAACTTTTGGTTGTTTTAACAATCTGGCAAAACTGGCAACTCCAGTTATTGAGGCGTGGACAGATATTTTGTTATCTATGACTGACGCGAAACTAATGATCAAGTATTCCGGCCTGGGCTCTGCAAATATTCGAAGAGCATTGTTGCAAAGATTTGCCAGACACGGAATAGAAGAAAAGCGAATTATCCTGCTTGGTCGTGACGCTTCGCGCTATGAACATCTGCAGCGTTACAGTGATATAGATATAGCACTTGATGTGTTCCCGTATAACGGGACAACAACAACATGCGAAGCTCTATGGATGGGAGTACCCGTTATCAGCATCAAGGGCAATGCACATGTCAGCCGGGTTACGTTCAGCATAATGAAGGCATTGGGCATGGAGCGTTATATTGCAGATACCAAAAGTGGATATATTGATATAGCATGTGAGCTCTCGCGTGATCTATATGGGCTTAGTCACTTGCGTGAGACACTGAGAGATAACATGCGTACGTCGGTAGTTACCGACGGTAAGCGCTTTACAGAGTGCCTGGAATCAAAATTCCATAAAATGTGGCAAGAATACTGTTTGAGTAAAAATTAAATAATGTGAATAGTGACGGCACTGACCTACGCTTGCACCAACGCAAGCACAGCATCACCGATGAATCCCACCATTAACGACATGACCACCATGATCTGGCCGTTCTTTCTCTTGTATCAGGGTCGTGGTAGATGGTTATGGCATAGTACTGCAGAGAATGACAAATGCGCAATAGAACAATTATGGATAAACCAACATACTTGATACTGCGCGTGGCCGCATGATGGCTATAGCTATCATGCAACCCTATCTTTTCCCCTATATAGGTTATTGGCAGCTTATTAACGCTGTAGATATTTTCGTGATATTCGATGACGTCAGTTTTATAAAACGGGGTTATATAAACAGGAACTCTATCTTAGTAGACGGAAAATCCCACCTGTTTACATTAGGACTAATCAAGGCCAGCCAGCATAAATTAATCAGTGATATTCAGGTGGGTAATAACAGAGATAGAATTTTAAAAACCATTAAAATGGCTTATAAGAAGGCCCCATATTTCAAAGCAGTTTATCCGCTACTGGAAGATATATTGAACCAGGAAGAGAAAATGCTGGCGAAATTCCTAGGTAATTCATTGGAAATAGTATCAAGCTATCTACATATCGATACTCGATTTGTTTATTCTAGCGCGATCGAGAAAGACAACAGCCTGAAAGGTCAGGGCAAAATACTGGATATAGCAAAAAGATTGGCCGCAACCACCTATATTAATTCCATAGGTGGCCAGAAACTTTATGATAAAGAAAAATTCAGGCAAGAGAATATTCAACTCAATTTTATAAAGACAAAACCGCTGGAATACAAACAGTTTGAAAAATTTTTCGTTCCAAACTTATCCATCGTGGATGCCATGATGTTCAATGCTGTCGAAGACATTCAAGTCATGATCAACAACTTTGAGCTTATTTAATTATGCGTAAAAGAAACGTCGTGATTGGCTCAACCCCGACCTTTTAGTGAAACAATATATGGCAGCAGCTGGCTATTCAGCTAATCCAATTTGTGTAACTATCCCATCTTAAACTGCTATTAAAAACGGCGGCCTAAGCCGCCGTAATCGTAAACCCTGTATCTTATACGCGCTTATCGTTTCTTATGCCTCGCGACACCGACCAGTCCCAGCAGACCTGATCCAAACAACCAGACTGCCGCAGGAATTGGCACTGCAGGCACAGGGGCCTGGACAAAGCTTACGTTCCACACTTCAATATACTGAGCCCCAAAAAAGCCGCCCCAGTCAGTACCAAAGATACCGGTTTTTACCAGGATTGCTGTGGTTCCGTCGTATGCGGCGCCATTGATCGTAACAGCTGCGTTGGTCGAACTACCCGTGGTGAAGGTATCCCAAGCCGTGTTGCTGTTGGGCGCATTGGGAATCGAACCGGTGAAGCCGTTGAAGTCGTCAACGTTCCAGCGTTCATCGACCAGTGCTGCGAAGGAACCAAACGTACCCAGTGTGCCAGTAGGAGTCAGGCTGATATTGCCCGCAGCATCAATATTGCCAGTGAAACCACTGGAGCTGCCGTACTCGACGAATTCGCCACCTACGGTATTGGAAATAGTATCAAACTCGAATTTTCCCGTGCCGGTAATAGCTCCGCCTATCACCTGGATGCCGATCGTACCGCTCACACCGTCGTTGGGTACACCGGCGTACTTGCCGTTGGCCGGTGAGGCGATAGTGTCATCATACAAGCTTTGGGACGTAACGCCTGATGGAAGAACAGGGCCAGTTGTGAAGCTAGAGTTCCAGGCCCCGTCGCTACCGAAGTCAAAACCAGAGCCGACGGAGTAAGGCGTATTGTTAATAACCATGTCATAGTAGCCATCAGCCAGCGTGGCAGCGGAAACAGGGCTGGGCATTATGCCGGTGTTGATACCGATTGTTGTCGTAATTGCGATTGCTATGGAAGATTTCTTTGCGTACGAATTCATATTACCTCCAAATATTCCGTTGATGTTTAGGCGTCCTGGTGCTTATGAACCGCAAAACCAATTGCAACGCTTCATATAAACATGCATTTTTCATGCATAAAGTATAAATGATGCTGTATATCTTAGAGTTAGGTCTAATTTACCCCCAAACCGAGCATAAAACTGTAATGTTTTCCGAATGCATTCTGACTTTTCTTACAACTGATGGAGATTTGTTGCTGCGTTAGTTGTCGTCTCAAGAACCGATAGTCGGTCGGGTTCCATTTCTCGGGCAGGTGGAAAAAGGAAATTCAGGGGGATTGACTAGGTAAACCGAATTTCAGAAAATAGCACGATAACAGCCTGCCTCGGTCGGCAATCTTGTACAAATTACTTATAGTAGAAGAATATAGCCACCAGACCTGTTGATAACATCCTTATTCCCCAATGAAACAACGTATCTCACGTCTTTATACACTGGACGACGAGCTGGATCCCCGGAAAATTCCTGCCGGGGCAGATTTTCTTCACATCTCCGAGACAGACTATCCTTTTTACTTGGTAGAGAGTGTACTTGAACCCGCTCGATGTGACGAGATTGTCAGAAAACAGTTGGCACGTGGCCTGGGGCATGCCCTGACTACCTCAGATGGCAACCTTAGCATGAAAAGGAAAACCTTTAATCTTGAAATGTCCGACAAAGAACAACACCTGTTCTATGAAATATTCGACGGTTTAAAGAAAGAGATCGAACGCTTCTACGGAATAAACATTATAAGCTCCGAGGGCGTGGGCGCTCTCGGTTATCCTATCGGTGGCGAATACCGTGCGCACAACGACAATTGTAATCCGGTATTTAGCGACTCGGGGGAAATGACGCACTTCGACTTCACAATGCCCGACCGCACTGTTTCTACAGTCTTGTTTCTCACTGATAGCGTCGAGGAAATCGATGACGAGAACCAATGCATTGGTGGAAATTTATTGTTCAAGCGCTTTATAAACACCGAGGGTGAGCGACTGCTCATAGAACCGAAGAAAGGCTGTCTCATCGCTTTCCCCAGCAACCCATACTACCAGCACCAGGTGTGCCCGGTATACGAAGGATTCCGCATATCATGGGTAGATTGGCACAAGGCTCGATTTCCGGGTAAAGAACGGCATAATTGACGCCTGATTATACCTTGTACAGAGCCATATCGATATTGATAAAGCGAGGCACACTTTGCCGTATGCTATGGGTAGCAGAGGTAAAGAAATAACACGGTTGGATGGACTCCTCGACAGGGAGGGGGCGGGAATTACCGGACATCCAGCAGGCAGTTTCTGAACAGCACATCGATAGCGGTTCTGATTTCCTGGGGCGCCGTCCCTTTGTTACCCAGGTGATGCACGATATCGCTGACCGTGTGAGAGCCGGCGTGTATCATTTCTCCCAAGTCTCTTCCGTAGGCGAAGTGTTCGATATTCTGTTTATACCGGTCGCTGGCAAGCACAAAGCCGTTTGGCCGGGTCTGGTACTCTAGTTCATCCCTGAATCCAAGGATTTGTTCATCCCTCACCGAAGTCGGCATATTGTCTGATATCATGCGTTCCATCAGCTTGCGCGCATCAGCGCCATTGGTGAACGTTCCTTCGTCGAGTATTTTATAACCGTTTGGCCAGTGCTCGCTTGCCAGGCAGGGAGTGATAAGCTTGATGCTTTTTTTCACCATATTGAACAAAAATCCGCTGACACAGGCGATCGTGCCCTCAAGCATCGTTTCCCCGATTTCCGAATAATCTATCCCACGCTCCGCCAGTTTGTTGATTCTGACGAGCGCGCGGCCAGCTTTGGCCTTTTTGTTACTGGCATCCTTAGTCACGATATTGAGCCGCGCCCATATAAGTTCCTCCGGGGTGAACTCCGCGTGAATCGTCTCGAGTATTCTTACCGATTGTATTGAGATGCGGTTATAGGTAAACCCGAGCTCTTCCCACATGTCCAGCAACCTCCTTGTACGTGAGATATCCTGGTGCGCCTTGGCAGTCGTCGTGGACGGCAATGCTCCCAGCACAGCTTGGTAATCCGCAATAAATTTCTCGTAATCGGGGTTATCAAACGGGTCCGTCGCCCAGAAACAGAACCCGGACTGGGCCGCGGGGCCAATGATATCCCGAATTACATGCAGTACCTCATTCCACAGTCTGCCGTTTTGCGGGGTATATTCGAAGTTGCCGGCGAATTGGTCGGCGGATATTGCGCAAAACCAGCACCCGACCGTGCAGCCATCGGATAATTCAAAGCATACCGGGGCATGCACCCTGTTCGAGTTCATCGGCGCGCCAAGATCGCTGTCGCAGCGCGCAATCTGCTGCTGCCGCCAAAACCGGAGTCTCGGATCGAGCACGGTATCCCCGTTCTTATGGCGGTATTCCCATTTTTGTATTTCGCGGCCGTATTCGACACACAGTTTCATCAGTTCACTCGCCGGTGGCTGTTGATCGTGGCTGGCCGTTCTCAACTCGATATCCCAGAGCGGTCTGACCTCTTCCGGATCTATGGCGATGTTGTATCTCCGTGCGGCGGCACGTGAATCAGCCGCCACGAGTTCCCGAAACGCCGGGTCTGTCGTATAACGCTCCTTGAACCGCTTGACATGGGCGATCTTCGACAGGGCTTCCTGGCTCAGCCGGTCGATATATTCCGGGTAGGCCCCTTTGTGAAGGCGCGATCTATCCGATTGTTTTTCTTTGCTATTTAGGGTGCTCATGGAACTATCACCTTAATCTCGACGGATGTACCCATATTTTACTGTTTAGGGTATGCCATTAACAGACAAATATCGAAGGGTATTCCCCGGAGCACTTCCGGGTTTTTGAAAATACACAGATTCAAATCGATTCGATTTCGGGCTGTTTCTCAACACCAGGCTGGCGCCTGTGGCAACCACCACGCCATCCACCATCCAGGTGGCTGTATCCAGGTCCAGGCCAACCGGGATTCCGAAGGACATGGAGACGTTGGATCCTCCTATGGTGGAACATTCCTGTGCCAATCCGCCCTCCACCTCAATATAAATGCTAAACGGCGGCGGCGGGATGACAATCTCGGTGCCGGAAAGGATAAAGAACTGGATCCCAAGGCCGGTATTACAGTAGCACTTACATCGCTACTTTTTTAGTTCGTCATAACTTCTCCTTGCGATTAGTAGACAATTAAATCAATCCTTTGCGAACAGACGGCCATACCGCTATTAGCCGTCATTCCATATGTTTTCCGCGAGACTTATAGAATGAGCATTATCGACGACCTGCTACCTGATCGCAGCGTTGTTTATAGCGCAAGCAACAAGCTTTGACCACGACAGCCCGGGAAACAGATTCAAGGCGATTAAGAACAGAGACCACAACTTCACAACGGCTAAGATGCGATGCCGGTTACAGCAGATCAATGGGGGCATCAAGCGCTATCTGGTCCATTTCGCCAGCGCGGATCGCCAGGAAGCAGCGATTGCTCATCTGAAAACAAAAAGTCTGCAAGACTAGATCAAAGTGTTGAAGCGGGAGACGACGCGAAAATACCGGCCTGGCCATTTCGGTGCATCATTTTCGAACAGTTTGCGCTGGACCACTTTGGCGGGCGAATAGACGGTGTTGTAGGCCTTATCGGCAAGCGCCGCGGCTTCACACTGTGAAACCGATTGGAATTTGCGTAATTGCCTCGCCTGAATCACCGGGGTAGCACTGAGATATCATTGAAATAATTGAGCTTTTAACCCCTGCTCCGATGCTTGTTTGCCATAACCAGTCCCTTGAAGAACGTGGTGGAAGCCAGCGCAACCATGTTTGACTGAAAGCGGGCTATTTGGCGCATCCGAAGTAGCCGCTGTCTACAGATCCACGCTATAATCCTTTTTAGATAGAGGAACCAGAAGGTCTGGCGGAAATTCATCCGTAGCCAACAAGAACACACCGGGCCACGGGATTACCAGCATATTGAAAATCAAAACAAACTTCCTTAGAGTCGGAAGACAGGATGTGGCATTGCCCAAGGAAAGAGTAGCCGCGATCCCTGAAGAGGAATGGGCCGCGAATGACGCCAGGCAGCGGCGTTTTGCCGTACACCAGGATACCCAGACCATCCATCCCTGCGGCTGCTATGAGGATTAGCCATGCCGCAGGTAAGATACTTTAGTTACGGCTTGCCCCCTAAACGAGGGTCGACGCCCGGATACTTACATGACAGATGAAAACCGTAACGCGGCGATATGGTACGTCGCGGACAGTTTTGATGCCTCCGGGAAAAACCAGCCTGTTGTCGGCAGAACATCCGCTGGCGAAGGCTTCCTCAAAGCATTCGCAAACCACGGCAACCTTGACAAACTGTATTGCTTTACCGACTCGGCCAATAGTCATGATGCATTCCGTTCACAGATGAATCGGTTATGCCCGAAGCCGCGAAAGACCAGTCTGATCGAGTGGCAGGAATTCCATAAGCTTGAGAAACCTGGCTGTCTCTATGTGCCCGATCCGGTGCTCGAAGTGCATGCCTGGAACCGGCGCAGTCTTGCCAATCAACGCGGTTACAGTATTTGCGGTGTAACTCACACCACAGCAAGTCATCAAACCATAGATGCGATCGGGGCGCTACTCACTGCACCCACGCAAAGCTGGGATGCCTTGATCTGCACATCAAAAGTCGTGCATGCAACGGTTGCACGTTTGCTCGACGATCTCGCCCATTACCTAGAAGAAAGAGGCGCAGGACGAATCGATACGCGGCTACAGCTACCAGTCATACCGATCGGAATCGACACTGACCAGTTTGAGTCGTCGCCACAATCCGGCCAGGCCAGACAATCGTTTCGTCAGCAGCTGGGCGCACAGGAGGATGATATTGTTTTGCTATACTTAGGCAGGTTGAGCGTTAACATCAAAACCAACCCCTGGTCGATGCTAACCAGCCTCGAAAAAGCGTCAAAGCGAACCGGAAGAAAACTCCACCTGGTTATGGCGGGCTGGTTCCAGGACAACCTGAATGTCAACGCGTTTTCCGAAGCCATTAAGATATTATGCCCCTCGATAAATGCCGTATTGATGGATGGTCGCCAAAGCAAGGTGCGCAAGTACATATGGTTTGCGGCTGATATCTTTGTTTCCCTGATAGATAATATACAGGAGACATTCGGAATATCGCCTCTGGAAGCCATGGCAACCGGACTTCCTGTCGTGGTAAGCGACTGGAACGGCTACCGCGATACCGTAATTGACGGTGAGACTGGCTTCAGAATTCCCACAGCCTTTCCAATGCAGGGTGCGGGCGATGAACTCACTATTCGCTACACTTCCGGCCTTGACTCTTACGAAACCTATCTCGGCCACTGCAGTGCAGCGACCATCATCGATGAAACAGCCTGCGTTGATGCTTTCAGCCGCTTGATCGAGGACAGTGATCTTCGCAAGACCATGGGAGAGAACGGCCGCAGGCATGTGCGCGCAAACTTTGACTGGAAGAGTGTCATAGGTTGCTACCAGGATTTGTGGGAAGAACTGGGGGAACGCCGGAAATTGGACAATGAAAGCGTCCCTCTGCGCCTCGGCTCCCCATCCAGTCCCTTGCGGCAAGACCCGTTTCGGCTGTTCTCAGAGTATCCAACGGCGTTGGTCGATAGCGAAACACGGCTATATCCGCTCGCCGATGTTGGTGCAGAGGATTTGACCCGGGCCTGCCACATCAGTTTGTTTGCATCGGCTCGCCCCTTGTTGCTGGCGGAAAACAAGTGCCGGGAGATTCTGCGCATAGTAGAAAAGAAATCAGTAACGATGGTTGGCGAGCTCGAACAGCGCATGAAACCCGATGACAAACAGCGGCTCTACCGAAGCATCGCCTGGCTAGCGAAGATCGGCCTGATAGGTTTGGGGAACGCTACCAATCCAGGTGATAGCCAGCAGAGTCTCTGATACTGATGGATACATACGGCGCTGCTAAATTTCTGAACAGGGGCAACAGCTGCTACAAGCAGAACATGATCGCAGATGCTGCGGGATGGTTCAGGAAAGCGGCAAAAGCAGACCCCGGCCTGTTCGCTGCTCACGCTAATCTCGGCAATACGTTAATGCAGCTCAATCGTTACGAAGAAGCAATTAAAGCCTACACAGCGGCATTGGACATCAAACGTACCGCACCAATGGTGGCACGCAATCTCGGCGAGTGTTTTGAGAAGACAAACCGCCTGGATATGGCGGAACGTTATTACCGTCTTACACTCGATCTAAATCCTGACAATGCGGATACCTATGTCGATCTGGGCAATGCCATTCAGAAACAGGGGGGCAATCACAAGGCTCTGGAGTATTACCGAAAAGCATTGGAGATAAACCCGCAGCTGGCCGGAGCACAACACGATATCGCCCTTTGTCTATACGATGATCGAGATTTAAGCGAGGCCGAGCAGGCTTTACGACTTGCCGTCAGAATGGATCCGGGTAACGCATTGAGCACCTGTTTTCTAGGCATCATCCTCGAGCACCAGGGAAAAAATATGGACGCGAAGAATTTCCTGCTCTTCGCAAAAGAAAACTCCAGATTCAATAGATGCCTGATCGAGTCGGCCCGTTATGCCTTCGGAAAAGCGCCAGGCGCCAGATTCTTTTCCAATACCATGGATGTGCTGCGCTATGCGGTCAACCAATCGGATGGTGATGGATTATTCATGGAGTTCGGCGTCTATTACGGCGCTTCACTGAACGTCATCGCCAATTCAACCCGCGAGACAGTGCACGGATTTGACTCTTTTGAAGGACTACCGGAATCCTGGTTTGTCGACAAGGATGATGGTTCGATAGCAACGGAACCCTCCGGCGCCTATACCACCAGAGGTTATGTACCCAGTGCGCCTGAAAATACCAGGTTACACCCGGGATGGTTTGAAGACAGCTTGCCGGAATTTCTCAAGAATTATGAAGCCACGGCAAGCTTCATGAATATCGACTGCGATATCTACAGCTCGACGAAAACCATCTTTCAATTTCTTAAAGACCGAATTAGGCCGGGGACCATTATCGTATTTGACGAGTACTTCTGTTACCCCGAGTGGCGCGACCACGAATTCAAGGCGTTTCACGAATTGATTACGGACGCAGCGTATACCTATGAATACATTGCTTTCTCGTATTTCACCGGCCAGGCGGTCGTGCGGATTGTCTGAGCCCAAGTGGACCCGCGCGCCCCTTTATCTGGCATTGGGGCACCATAAGCAGCTGTTTTATATGCATATCTGAAAGTTTAGTCGCACCAGATTTGACTGCAGACTTCCTCTGCACTTCATTTGGGTTTAAGCTTGGTTACAAGCCGGTGCGCACTATCAGAGCACTTCAATATTTAGATCAGGATCACCTGACCATCGCAACTGAGAGGCTTGAGGAGATACAAAAATCATGGTTATAGCAGCCAGAACAATGTTTGTTGTCGCCTTACAGCTCGTTTTTCTCTCGGGCTGCACGGGAGTTAATCCCTTTCCGCTGGCTGCACGCGGTGGTGACACCATCGCAATACCGGTAGGATCACAGGATGGGATGGACAAAAGCAACACAACGGTAACTTTCACGTCAGATTTTGATTCAGTAGCTGTCGACCTTACCGGGAATGTACGGGCTATTTTCAATCTCTACTCTGACAAAACAAGCTATTCATACAGTTCGACAACACAGTTTAACGATGACAACTTCCGCTACCTGCACCATGAACCCTGGCAAACGCTAATCTTACTGGACCTTCCAACGAGCCTGGCGCTCGGCCCGGGCAAGATCAACGTACAGACAACGGCGCCACAGCCTACATCCGCGCTTGAACCAGGTTATATCGGGACCTATCCCAATCTAAATACCGTCGATATGGGACTGGAAATACTACCCGGGATCGGCGCCTCCAACTTATTCAAGTACAAGACCCTGTTTGATGGAACTTTGAATTCAGTCTTGTCAGATCTTGAGCCTGGCCGCCAGGCGCTGGTTCGCCCGCCTATCGTCGATCTGACCGATCAGTGGGCTGCAACGTTCGGCGCCATTGAGTTCAAAGTTGCCGTACCAATGACTGATATATCCGGCAGGGGTATAATTGACAATACAAGCGTGCGCCTTGTCACCCAGGATGTATCCATGTTCACGGACTCCAATACTCATTCATCCTGGTACTTTGACGGAAGTGAGCTAACAGTTATATACATCAGCAACAACGGCCAGATGTTTTATTATGAGCCGCGCTTCTCGGTGATGGCAGAGAAGGCAGACTTCAACTCGGTACCAACGATTACCTCGGTGCGATATTATGATGTGAACGGAAACGAGATTACAGGACCGGCCATCTCCGACTACTCTGTTGGCCTTATTGGCCCCAGCCTCCTCTAAGGAATTCGATCCATTACAGTGGAAGATGCTCCAGAATAAGTCAACCAAGGACAAACAACACTCCTGATAACCGCCTCGGCCGGGCTCAAAACCGGCCAGCCAATACAAGGGAGCCTGCTTGATCAGGTATCTCTACTGCCATTTTTACGCCCATGAGATTGCCACCTGCTCTCACTAGAATGATAGAATAGTGACTTCTCATGAACAAGCCGACACAGACAATCAATATCGACCAGGCCATTGATCTTGCGCTACAGCATCATCAGGATGGCCGCCTGCAACAGGCGGAAGCGATTTACAGAAATGTACTACAAACGCAGCCCAAACACGCGGACGCCCTGCACCTGCTTGGAATGGTTGCTCATCAGGTCGGCAACAACGAGGCCGCCGTTGAACTTATCAGCAGAGCAATACGCGCTAATGCATTCGTACCCGCCTACTACAGCAATATCGGTGGGGCCTATCTGGCATTGAAACGTTACGACGAAGCCCGGGAAAGCTACAAAAAAGCCTTGTCTCTGAAGCCCGATTTTGCGGAGGCTTACAATAATCTTGGCATGGTTTTCAGGGAACTTGGCAAGAACAACAAGGCTCTCGCCAGTTTCAGGAAAGCTGTTTCACTGAAGCCCGACTACACCGAGGCAAGGTGGGCAGTCACAATGTCACAGCTGCCTGCTATCTGCACAATGGATAAACCCCCGGAAAAATGCCGCTCAGAGTTTTCCCGCGAATTGGTCAAACTGGAGCGCTGGCTCAATACAAACAGGGTGCTACAACCCAGCCAGGTCGTTGGCAGCCATCAACCCTTTTTTCTCGCTTACCAGGAAGAGAATAACCGGGAATTGCTGTCACGATACGGAACACTGAGTGTCCGACTGATGACGGACTGGCAGAAAATGCAGGGGCTCGTACCATCGAAAAGCGCTGTGGGCGAGAGATTGAGGGTCGGATTTGTGTCGGCGCATGTTCATGACCACTCAGTCTGGAATGCGCTCGTCAAAGGCTGGTTACGGAACCTCGATCGCAACCACTTTGAATTGCTTATTTTTTACGTCGCTGAAAAACACGACGCAGAAACCGCCCGGGTACAATCGCAAGCAACTTTTTTCGCACAGGGGAAAAAGGATCTGCGCCAATGGGCGAGAATCATTCTGGAGCAACAGCCTGACGTGTTGATCTATCCTGAAATTGGTATGGATCCGACAACCGTGAGACTGGCCAGTCTTCGCCTGGCGCCTGTCCAGGCTGCGTCCTGGGGACACCCGGAAACAAGTGGCCTGCCGACGATGGATTATTACCTGTCCGCAGAGGATCTTGAACCACCCGATGCGCAGAACAACTACACCGAACAACTGGTTTTGCTACCTCATCTGGGATGCAGCTATGAGAAACTGCCGGTTGCTGACAGCGAACCTGACTTCAGTGCAATGGGCATTGATTTTGAGCGGCCTATTTTTCTGTGTCCCGGCACACCGTTCAAATATGCTCCCCAGCATGACCGCCTGTTTGTGGAAATTGCACAGAAAGTGGGGTCATGTCAGTTCATTTTCTTTACCCACCCGATCCCGGCATATTCTGCGAAATTACACCATCGGCTTCAAATCGCCTTTAACAAGGCCAGCATGGATATCAAATCCTATACCCGGTTTATTCCATGGCTCGACAGGCCCGATTTCTACAGCCTGATGCAACATGCCGATGTTCTTCTCGATACAATAGGCTTTTCCGGCTTTAACACAATCATGCAGGCGGTCGAGTGTGGCCTGCCTTTCGTTACTCGTGAAGGACGCTTTATGCGAGGAAGACTGGCAAGTGGAATCCTTCGCAGGATGGGCCTTCCGGAACTTGTTGCGGAAAATGAGAATGACTATATCGAGTTAGCCATTAAACTTGCGACTTCCCCGGACTACCGTGACAAAGTTCAACGGAGCATCCTGGAGAAACGCCCGGCGCTGTTCGAGGATCCGGCCCCTGTTCAGGCATTGGAGGACTTCCTGAAACGGGTCACAATGGCATCCCGGGCACCTCAAGAGACGCAGGGATAACTTCATAACGTTCGACCGGCAATCTAAAGAGATACTCATGTCGCTTCCAACCGTATCAGTACTCTGCTCCAGCTACAATTCCGCGCGCTATATCGACGGGTACTGCCGGTCGCTGAATAGTCAGCTGCTTCCCCGCTTTAAAGTGATTTTTGTCGATGCAGCATCGACAGATAATTCGCTTGAAAGGTTCAGGTTATTCTCATTCAGGGAAGGCATTGAGGTTACTGTTATCGAGTGCGACAAAAATATATCGGTATATGAAGCGTGGAACCGTGCGATCGAAGCGACCGACACTGACTATTGCATAAACTTCAACACTGACGACCGACTCTATCCGGCAGCTTTGACCACGCTGATGGAATATGCGAAAGTCTGGCCAAACGTGGATGTCATCTACTCCAGATGCTACATTGTGACTGACCCCGACCACCGCAAGGTCGTAAATCTGTTCGACTGGCCGGAATATTCACACCAAATTCTCTTGAAAATGTGCATATGCGGCCCCTTTCCACTGCTTAGGCGGAAAACAATTATTGATGCTGGTATGTTCAACCCGGACTATTCGATTGTCGGCGACTATGAAATGTGGTTACGACTATCCAAGACGGGCCACAGGTTTCAGAAAATCCCGGAAACAATCCGCAGTTACTTCAACAACCCGGCTGGACTCAGCACAACCAAGAATCTGGAAATCGATCGAATGCACCAAGTTCAGGAGATTCAGAAGAAATACAGATAATCCGGAAAATATGCGGGTTTAAAGCAGAATTTACAGTCATGATCATACAGGCACACCAACTTCTCAAAATGTAGAAAAACCCGGTTTCGAAATAAATCATGAGCAAGTTTGATAAATACGGCGCCAATCTGATTTTTGTCATTTCATTACCCCGGTCGGGATCAACTTTATTGCAGCGGATACTTGGTGTGCATTGCGACGTTCTGACCGTGCCGGAACCCTGGATTATGCTGCACCCCTTATACGCCTTGAAGCGCGAAGGCATTGAGACGGAATACGAAGCCTTTCAGGCCCGACAGGCTCTTGATGATTTTCTTGGTCATACGGCTCACGGGGAGGAAACTTATATTGAAGCCATACGAATGATGACTTCGATGTTATACGGCAGCGTCTTTAAGGATAAGAGAAAGCGCTTTTTCATCGACAAGACGCCACGTTATTTCCACATCATTCCGGAATTGCGACAGGTGTTTCCGAATGCAAAGTTTGTCATCCTGTTGCGCAACCCGATCGCGGTTTTATCGTCGGTAATGGAAACCTGGTTTAATAATCAACCAGGCTTATTCTTAAAATCCTACAATCGCCTTGATATGGTCAAGGGCCCCGGCCTATTACTTGACGGCATCCGGATACTGGACGACAAGGCGATTGTTGTCCGCTATGAGGACCTGGTTACGGACCCTGAAAACCACGTCCGCAAATTATCAGAGAAACTCGGTCTGACCTTTAACCTCCAAATGCTGGATTACAGCAACAGCCCGCAACCCCAGGGACGGTTTGGCGACCAGACCAGTGTATTGGAACACAGCGCCCCGGTTTCTGACTCAGTGGAAAAGTGGCGCACTTCCTTGTCGACCAAAGAGCTTGCCAATTTTGCTCACAAATACCTGAACAGTTTGGGCAGTGAGATTGTCACCAAACTGGGTTACGATTTTGAAGCGCTTAAACGCAGCCTGGAGCAATTGAAAGTTTCTTAATAACAGGCCCTAACACGAAGCCGGCTAACCATCTATAAATTCAAAAGTGCCCCCCAGCGCTGAAATATTTCATCATCAGAAAGAATATCGATGTCGATGTCACATTCCGGTGTACCACGATATTCCACCCCGGCCAATTTGCATTCAGCCTTCACACGACCATAGGTCTCGGATTCGCTGGACTGGTAGACACAGGACACGGCGTTATAAATATCCTGTGGATTATAGACCTGCCCATTGTAAATAACTTTTTCAGACAATAAGGGCTTGATACGACTATCGAAATAGTTCTGATCACCAATATTTCCAAAAATGATCACCTTTCGCATTCCATCCCTGAGCGCTCTTCTAATCGACTTATGCGTTTTTTTCGGGGCAAATATCGTCCCAACGACACCCGCAATATCTTTTGTATCCGGCGAACCGGCAACCGGTTGAATCGGCGGAAGGTTTGGAGGGATGATTACTGATTCGCCCGAAAACTGATGCCACGCTTTTTGATGAGCGCTAAGGAATTGAATCGCGTCATAACCCGAGATATTTTTTTGTCTTATCGGGAAAAAGTGCTTTTCGTGACAACTCAGAATCACTTTTCTGCAACCGGGGCGCTGAGCCATCTCCATCAGGTGGCAAATAAGCACATCGTTTTGCCCCAAGGGAATCTCTTTACCAAGCAGGCGACTATTGCACTTGCTTAGATGATAGCGATGAGGCCCGTAGAGAACGGCACTCACCCCTCGCTGATTAAACATGTTCGTCAAACCTATCAGTGACTCGGTGGAGCCCCCTTCAGCGGTCCATTGCGTTACGATGTGGATATTGGTTTTCATGGCAATCCGGGGAACCCGCCTGGATCAGCAGGCCATAATTATCTGATTTCTGGTACAATCAGTCTGAACAGCATTATAATAATCGAAGGATTATGCCCGCGTTCCACCTTGGATGTCCATTCCGCAATATAATTCCGGCGCCCCAGCCGAAAAATACTTGAATTGCGATCTGGCACAGTAGATTAGCAATGAGCAGCTCCGCCTGACAAATATGACAACGAATGCCACACTGCCGCTGGTCTCAGTACTGATTCCCGCCTATAGCCACCGGTTTTTCGAGCGCTGTTTAACGAGCGCCCTGGAACAAACATACCCCAGGCTCGAAGTCGTTGTCTGTGACGATTCAGCGAAAAACCGTATCAGGGAAATCTCCATGCGATTGGACACCGATAGTCTGCGGTATATAAAAAATCCAAAAAACCTCGGATTTTCAGCCAACTTCACAAAATGTTTTCGTATAGCGAAAGGGGAGTATATAAAATTTCTGAACCACGATGACTTCCTTCACGAAGGCTGTGTTGAGCTGATGATGTCACAAATGAGTGCCGCTGATTCAGGTATCAGTATGGCATTCAGCAAGCGCGTCATGATTGACGAAAACAATCAAAGACTTCCGGATAAAGCCGTGACCGCGCGCCTGTCAGAAAACGACTGCCGGTTTGAAGGACGAATGCTGGGCAATAGGCTACTCTATCACAGCGCCAATTTTATCGGTGAACCCACAACCGTATTATTTCGCAAATCCAACTTGCAGGCAGACCCTGATAATATTTTTCTGATAAACGGGAATGACTACCACTGCCTGGCAGACGTATCTCTGTGGCTGCGCCTGCTAAGCCAGGGTGATGCCGTGTATTTTCGCAATGAACTCAGTGCATTCCGGATCCATTCAGCACAGGAACAGAAGAAGCCGGAGGTCGCGATAAAGTGCCTGACCGAACGTTTTACCTTGCTGGAGGATGGCCTGGCACTCGGTTTTTTGGCTGATCGCAATATCTACCGGGGAGCGGCCAATACGGTACTTAATATGATAAACAGCACGCTTGCAGCGAAGCAGTTTCCGGAGCGATTCACATTGACGCTGACAGATATCCAAAGACAACTTAATTCGCTATTGAACTGATAAACAGACGGGCCCGGCTGGGTGGGAACCGAAAGCGCCTGGGTAGATATTCCGGATGCCATTAACCCATTATAGAACATGCAGTTATTGGCTGCAACAAGATGCTCAACAGATACCTGCACAGCCTGCCGAAGCTCTGTCGAACGGTTCTTTACTGAAAATCAAAAACAGTGTTATATGTGCAAAGAATCCGGTTCAGGCGCCAGGTGCAAGGATAAACTTATTATGACTGCAAACTACAAGCAAATTATCGCCGACTGCGAAGACTTCCTGGAAAAATATGGCGACACTCACAAGGGCGTCGGCTGGCTGAAAGATCAGGATGTTGATCATCGATACCGTGTCGTGCTCGAGTCTATCAAACCGGAACACCATCCCTGCTCTATACTGGATTATGGCTGCGGCCTGGCACACCTGTACCAGTATATGAATGAAAACGGGATTTCGGATATTCACTATACAGGCCTGGATGCATCTGAAAAATATCTCGACTTTTGCCGGGGAAAGTTCCCCGATGTCGAATTCATCTATGGCGATATATTTGACGAAAACCTGTCACTCCCTTCATACGATTACGTAATTCTTAACGGGATATTTTCATCCAAAAGGAGCTTGACCCAGTCCGAAATGATGGACTATATGACCCGACTGCTAAAAGAAATCTGGAAATACGCTAAACACGGAATAGCGTTCAACGTGCATTCCAAGCAAGTCGACTGGGAGCGTGATGATCTCTTCCATTTACCCATGGATGAACTCGCTCAAATGGTCTGCAAGGAACTATCCCGTCACTTCGTCGTACGGCACGACTACGGCACCTACGAGTATACAACCTACGTGTATAAAGAAAGGCAATAAGGCGCATTCACCGGCAAGATAAAGGCGACTCATGAATCGCGGCCTTATTTGGCTCTATTTCATGCGCACAGGTTTCTTCAACAGCATATAAGCCGCGAAACAGCGCGACCCCCTGTTCACTGCGGCATTCGCTGTGCCATCTTCCTGTACGTACCCTGAAGAACATGATGCAGCTGCGCCGGAAGGTTTATTTGAAGATCGATCGGATTCGGGTCATTTTTCAGATAGCCAATCCAGCTTTCCAGTGCTCGAATATTCTGTCCGCCATTCAGCTTTTCCGCTATATCCTGTACATACAGCGGTCGAATCATCGCTATCGCCTTCTGCCTGACTCCGCTTTCTGTTTCGGGCTCGTCTGCAACAACCTGCTGCAGTCGCCCAACAATTTTCTCGTACGTATACTCTGCCGACGCTCTGTTAATACTTACTCCCAGCTCATGAATAGCGGATTCAGCGTGCCTCATTATAAATACCCGCTCTGGCAGGGATCGGCCGCTTAAAAGTCCCTTGTTCTTTTTATACACTTCCATCATCGCGACAATATTACGGTCAGACCGGTCGTGACTCATCCCTCCCGGGTGTTGCCGATAGTCTGTATATATCCCGCCGGAATACGCCACCTGGTACTTCGCCGTCAAACGTATTTTCTCATCCCAATCCCAGAAGCTGTTCAGCCTGGCATCATAATAGAGCCCGATATCCCGCATCGCCTTCTGGCTGACCAGGTGGTTCCGGAAAATACTCCCTGTATTATTGAAAAACTGGCGGGAAAATGTTTGTGTAAACACGTCCCCTGTGGGAGGAAGTCCCTTCCTGTCGTCGTGCCAGATCTGGGTAGGGCTCCCATGCTGATTAATCAGCCTGACATTCGAGTATGCGATTTCCGCGCCCGGAAATTTTTTTATTGCAAGAAACTCCTTCTCCAGCTTCTCCGGGTGCCACCTGTCGTCTCCATCCATAACCGAGACCCACTCCCCTCGAATCCTATCCAACCCGGCATTACCGATTTCTGCGGGACCCAGCTTGGTCTCCGGGAGGCAGGGGACAATCAGGCCGGGATAGCGCCCGGCCAATGCTTCAATCTTGTCCCGCGTATTATCAGTAGATAAATCGTCAGCGATTATAATTTCATAAGGCTTTAAAGTTTGCCCAACCAGACTTTGCACGCACTCTTCGATATAGGGCTCGAAGTTATAAGTGACAACCAGCACCGATATACGCGTAGAAGACGTCATACACTACCCTTCAGGTTATTCGCAATTCTTTCCATGTTTTGCATAGCAAGAATGATAATAGAGGCTATAGTTTCGATATCTGAATTGGTAACGCTGGGACCGGAAGGAAGCACGACCACCTTTGAGGCAACTTCATCGGTAACCGGAACATCGGGAGAGGCAGGAAAACTGTTGTAGGGAGCCATATTATGGCAGCCCGGATAAAAATACCGCCGCGCTATCACACCCTCTTCTTTAAGAACTTTGCACAGCAGATCCCTGGCATTGGGCAGATCATGCGTAACCTCAAACACAACGTATTGATAATTCCCCCCCGGTTTACGAGGAAGCATGCGCAAACCATGCACACCTCCAAGACAGTCCCGGTAACACTCATACCTTTGCTTATAGCTTTCCATAGTGGGCTGAAGATATTTCAAGCAGGCCAATCCCATCGCTGCGTGTATTTCGCTTAGCTTTCCATTGGTCCCGATGTAACTCACTTCATCATAATCGACAAATCCGAAATTTGTCATTGTACGGGCTCTATTTGCAAGCTCATCATTGTTAGTCAATATCGCGCCACCCTCAAACGTTTGTATCATTTTGGTAGCGTGAAAACTTACCGCCTCAGCATCCCCGAATCTTCCTATAGACCGCCCGTTATAGGTCGCCCCGAAACTGTGCGACGCATCGAACACAAGCCTGAGTTTGTGTTTCTCAGCCAGCTGTTCAAGCGCATCGATGTCGCATGCGTTACCCCACAGATGAACGGCCAGAATAGCGGATGTCCTCGGAGTAATGAGTTTTTCGATTTTCTCTACATCGATTTGGTGGGCATTCCGCTCTATATCGCAGAAAACCGGCACAATACCCTGCCAGTAGAGTGCGTGCACGGTGGCAACAAAGGTAAATGCGGGCACAATCACCTCTCCGGTCAGACCAAGCGCACGAATGGCGATTTCCAGGGCTTTCGTTCCATTACAGACAGAGATGCAATGCCTGACCCCGGTAAACGATGCAACTGCTTCCTCGAACTCCCTCAACTCAGGCCCGCTGTTCGTATACCACTGACGGTCGAGAATGGCATTTACCTTTAGCAAAAAGAAGTCCCGATCGGCCAAACTGGGTTTTCCGACATGAAGTGCATTCTCAAAAGCGGGTGTCCCGCCCAGTATTGCCAGGCCCTGAATGGATTCTTTACGATACCCCATAAACAACTAACCTAATTTACTTTCAATGTCTGCTTAATATTTTTATTCAAAAATCAGTACGACAAGCCCACCTAAAATAAAGAAAACAAGGGGGCAGCGTATCCGCAAATCCACTATTGATGGCTTCATTCCAGAAATGTTAATACATATTAGCATTTACCTGCGGGTAACGCTTCCGCCAACAAGTTCCCGAGTATCGGCAATGGCCTATGATTTTCTGATTGACACAGCGAGCATGTTACTTTAAATAATGGGGTAGTCTATCGAGTCGCAGAGCCGCGATAGAAATAATCTTAGCGTTATCGCCTTACGAAATACAAGCCAGAAGCCAATGCAACCTCTTGTTTTTATTCACATCAATAAGACCGGCGGGAGCAGTGTTGCTCTGGCTCTGGGGCTTCCCCAGCAGATGCATGCCACTGCTCTGGAGATCAGACAGCTCGTCACCCGGGAGCAGTGGGAAAATGCCTTCAAGTTTGCGTTCACACGGAACCCCTGGGACAAGGTTGTTTCTCACTATCACTACCGGGTGCAAACAAATCAGACAGATCTTGGCAATAACGCTATGGACTTCAATGAATGGGTACGTCGCAGCTATGGCGAACAGAATCCCACCTACTACGACAAGCCTCGCTTCTTCATGCCACAGCTTGACTGGATAGCAGACAAATCCGGGAAAATGATTGTTGATTTCGTGGGCCAATACGAGAATCTCGCGGAGGACTTTGGCAAGGCGTGCGAACAGCTCGGGATTACAAGAGAGCTCCCTCATGTCAGGAAATCCCATCACAAGCATTACAGCGAATACTATGAGGACGATACGAGGAAAATAGTGGAAAGATGGTTTCTCAAGGATATTGAGACCTTCGGTTATCGTTTTGCAGCCAATACCTAGGCTGCACCTGACACAATCAGAGAGGCAACAGGTTTGGCTGATAACCGGATGGACGTGGCAGTATATGGTTTAATACGCAGCGGTACGACACTGGTATCAGACTTGCTTACCGTGCGTGGGCGGTCACTCATCATCAGTGAACCGGACCTGTTCGTACCATGGGACGAAAGAACGGTACTCCGCATCCACAATACCGCAAGACAATTTGGCCTGCCGATAAGGGAAGCCCCCCCACGGCAAGCAGAGTATGGAACCTTTTCCAGGTACTTCGAACATGAGTTGTTACCACAGCTCATTCGGTTGGAGGCCTGGGGCATCAAGCAGGTCCAGTTTCTTTTCTGGCGAGAACTTTTCCAGATCGTTCAACCCAGGCACTTGATTCTTTGCCTGAGAGATTTGCGCGAAGTTACCCTGTCCGCCTTCGACCTGATCGGCAGAATGGGGCTCGTTTTTGGCACTAAACAGATGCTTAGAGACGAAGCCTGGGTCATGACCCGTTTATGCCACGACGTTTATGAATTAGCTGCCATGACAGCGCTACCACATTTCAGATTGAGATACGAGGATCTTGCAACCGATAAAAAGATGCAGCGGAAGCTCGCTGAATACGTATCACTGGATGCGCTAGGAACCGAACGACTCAACCTTGACGGTGAACCAGATTCACGTAGTACCTGGGAGCAGTCCAAGCACGAAAACAGAGTATCCGCCAGCTCACTTGGGCGATTCCTCCAAGAACCGGGAGGGCCGGCCAAGTCAATCGCCGAACGAGTATGGGCGATTTTGCCCGGTTACTCAAAACATTTTGGCTATGCGCAACCCGACTCAAACCTCTGCGCACCAGCACACAGCCTGGCAACACCCAACGAATCCGGCTCTAATCCGGTAAGCCAGGCATTAATGGGCTGGTCCGCTGAAAGACCACCGGAATTTGAAGCCTCGTTCGCGAGACGTCACGCTCGTGTAGCGGCAGCGCGGAAAATCCCTCCCGGTTCTGTTGTACTGGACCTAGGCAGCATCGTTCCAGCTTTACAATTCATGCTGCCGGCCGGGTGCCGGTATATAGGCTCAGACGTAGGCCAGCGCTTCAATGGATGCCTGGTCGCCGATTACAACAAGGGCGAGCTGCCGCCCGGGGAAGGGAATATGATCGTAACAGTGCTTGGCCTTCTGGAACACATCGAGGATGTTTACGGCTTCATCAAGAACCTTCGTTCCTACAATTCTCCGATTCTTCTCACTTACCATGTATCTGACGACACCCAGGATATTGATCGATCGAAACACGGCTGGAAGAACAATCTATCGCGCGAAAACCTGTCGACCTTAATAACAGAAGCGGGTTTCCGCTTTACAGCCGAATGGGCCTTTGATGGCAAACAAAGCCTGCTGACATTGAGCCCGCAAGGCGGGCACTGACGGTCAATGGGAAACGCTCATGTTTCGCCGCCACCGCGGAAAAATTCACCGGCATACACAGCTTCAACTTACGGCACGATTTTCCACCGGCTTGGGAAAATCAGAAAACGTGTCAGACACGCGCTTTGAAATAAAAAGAAAGACCAGCACAGCCCCGCTCAAGGCGACTTGGGCCTGCCCGATAGTATCTACGCGGTGTGACATCCCGGTCAAGGTCGGAAGAAATACGGCAATAATATTGAGCCCCGCAGAAGCCACCAGAAAGCTGCGGCCATTGCGCCAGATCCATCGCGTTCGCACCGAAGCGCCGGGTTTCCTGTTTCGCCAGGCGAAGAGGACAACAAAAACCGGGATACCCGCCAATGCCCCCAGTGATAACTGCAAATGATTTGAATAGAACATGTTAATCAGCGCCAGCTTGTCACTGAAATTAACGACAGACAGCAACGCGATTAAATAAGCCCTGAACAGGAAGAGTATAGCAATCCACATAACCGGACTGACTCGCAGGCACAAGTTTTCATCATAATCATTGATGTCGTATTTCTTCTGCATAATTCAGGACACTATATTTATCGTTTAGCCTCAGCCACACCGGCAACTCAAGAGCGTATCAGTTTGATGGACACGAATGCCTTATCAAAGGCATCAGGATCTTCACCGGCAAGCGAACGCGTCAGTTTAATCGATGGGCCGTTATCGTGTTCCGGCTCTCGATAAGCTCGAAAATCCACGGATTCGACTCTCAGGCCTGTGCCTTCTGCCCGTTCACTATAGGCCTGCTCGCACTGGGCCAGCCACGCCTGCGAACCCGGGATTGTGCCCAGGTCACCGGGTGTCAGGAGGCACCGATCCACAATATGTACAATCCCGCCGTCGGGTAGCAGCTGAGCTGCGACACTACAAATCTTTTCCTGCACCGTGGACCTGTAACTCGCCGGGTTCCTGATGCCTTTAGCCGCAACCGCCGAATTCAAGGCCCTTTCCTGGTAGGTCCCCATTAACCAGCACACAAGCGCGTCAACCCTCCCGCTGGACTCAACCCAGTCAAGCAGGCTGCCATCTTCCATAATATCACCTTCAAGCAGCAGACAACCGTGGTCCGGGAAAGGCGAAGCGGGTACCCTGTAATTTATGGAATATTGATTTGCACCTGAGTCAACACAACCCCGCAACTCTGTTGACACGCTTATCCCGTTTGCGGCCAGCAACTGCCCTGCCGCCTCAAGGCAAGCAGGGTTTTCATCAACCCCGACTACGGTCAATCCGGCCTCCAAAAGCGCCAATGTACTACTGCCATTTCCCACACCCACTTCCAGAACTGTCGCACAACCATCCAGAAACCCTGCCATCCAAGCATACCCCCCGTCTTCCAAAAAGCGGGCAGCATTACCACTGCCCCATTCCATGACATAGCGGGCCCGCGCCTGCTCCAGTGTTGAAACCATCACATCGTCAGCTTTACCATCCTTCATATTGCATACCAAAATACGTAAAGAGGAGGCATATCATTACCTAGTCGGCACACCTCAAATATTCTTCAAGCGGCGACAACTCCGATTGGTAATTGCGCCATCTACCTACCGAGCTTTTATAGACAGGATTACGGACCTGATCATAGCTCAGCGTTGTCGACACCCGCCCACTTTCATAGTAACGCAAGCACCGGTCATCCCAATCCAGGCCGCAGAAATCAATAAGCCGTCGCACCTCGGCTTCAAAATCCGAAACCAGGCTCTCATATTTGAGCTCCAGCATCGGCAGTTGCAACTCCCGTTGCCACACAGACATCAATTTCCGGTACTTTTGAAAGTGCCTTCCCAGCTGATCCAGGTCAAACGCGTAGGAATGATGGACATTGAATCCCCGGGTAGTATACAGGGAGAGGCAATTATCCATCGGCTCGCGGACGCAGTGGATAATCCTGGCTCTGGGAAACAGTAACTCGATCATCCCCAGCACCATAAAATTATGGGGAAGCTTGTCGGTTATTTTCTGCGCTTCCGGATTCAGGCTTTTGAGGTACCCCAGGTATTTTCCCGCCAGCGAGTCCAGCAGCGCCGGTGTAATTTCGTTGAGACACTCAGGGTACCTTGCGTCCACACCGATCAATCCCGGCAAACTGGAAACAAACCGGTTAATATGGGGCAGCTCGCCGGCACCGTGCGCCTCAGGGTGGCTTGCAATGATCTGTTCGACAAGCGAAGTGCCGGAACGCGGCATACCAACGATAAACACCGGTAATTCCGAGGTGACCGTTGAATGCGGAAGCGACGCCAACACCCCCGGCGAGAAGAAAGCGTGTGACGCATCAATATCCTCGTTATGGCGGGATCCTTCCCCCAGACTCTTTTTCAATCTGTTGGCTTCACTAAAGTGATAAAAGGCCTTTTTATACGCTTTCTCCCGATCCAGAATCTTACCCTTGGCCTGGTGCAAGCTGGCCGCATCTGCCATAGACGTTTCGCTGCTGGCCAGCAGTTGGTCCAGACATGCGGCGGCAGCGTCGCAAACATTAAAGTGACGGCACAGGTTGGCAAATGTCAGTGCCAGCTTCACATTAACCGGCCGCACCGACAAATAGGGCTGAATCAGTTCGTAGGCCAGCTGAAGGTCTCCCATTTTTTCAAGAGTTTCCGCCTTCGCAGCCAACACCTCCACGTCGGATGGGTCAGAATCAAGCATTGCGTCGAGATGCGCGATGGCCTCGTCATGTCTGCCCAACAGGATGAGGACTTCTGCTAGTGCCAAACGGGCGCTCCTGTGACCAGGCTCATTTCCGAGCACGCACTGAAAGCATTCCACCGCTTCTGCGCGCAAAAAGAGCTGCCTCAAAGCATTGCCCATGCCGTAATAAGCCTCTGTATAACCTGGATTAATTGCAACAGCCTTTCGGTAGGAAGTAACGGCTTCCTCGGCATTGCCCATCAGGCTCAGCGTATTACCAAGATTAAACCAGGCTAGCGCATTACCGGGCTGAAGCATGGCAGCACGCTGGAAGTACTGTGTCGCCTCTTCAATATACCCTCGATTTTTAAGTAATACCCCCAGGTTATTGAGCGCCTCGGGTGAATCAGGTCTTACTACGAGCGCCCGCTCGAAAAACGCCAGTGCTTCGCTTCGCTCGTCGGAGTTCAATAGGATACAGCCAGTATTAAATAGCGCTTCGTAGTAATTCGGCCGCAGTGAGATCGCTGTTTTGTAGGCACTGACAGCCCGTTTTGGCCTGTCCAGCCGTTCTTCAACGGCTCCAACCAATGACCAGCACTCCGGGTCGCGCGGAAAGGCTCTACAGAGTTTGTCACAGGTCCTTTTTGCCTCTTTGAGTCGGTTCTCATCGAGGCATTTAATAATTCTATGTTTCACCTTCAGCGATAAGTTTTTGTTCATACGCGGATTAATGGTTTTGCCAGGCTGTAGCCGACTCATAGTTTAGCGGATAAAGACCAACCTCGGCACGTCGAGTTTCCTTACAGCCACAGCCAAAATCGAGGTTTCCGCCAAAATCAACATAAGCCATTGTTTAAAATAATACTTATATTAAAATATCCATTACGATTCCTCTCTTCAAAACGTCGCTTTTATTAACACTTTGAGTTCCGCGGTTATAAAACACGGGGGTGGTTTCTAAATATCAAATTGTTTTAATTGGAATAAATTTAAGATGGCACAATGATTGCTCTGATTCTTATGACTACTCACAGCGTTCCGGCGAACCCAGCAATATTTGGGGACTAGTCGGAATAACACAGACGTGATTGCTGTGCTGAAGTCGGTTAAAAGTTAACGTTAACTAACGGTTCGTTAGAAAATCTCTTTGGAGGAGTTTATGAGAGTAAACAAAACTACCCTAGCAACAGCAGTCGCTGCAGCACTCGGTGCAAGTGCTACCCTGCTGCCAAGTTCTGCATCAGCCGCCACCCTGGCCGATGGCTTCTACGATATGACGATCAACAATACCCCGTTCTCTGGAGGGTACATTGCCGGTACTGACGGCGCCTGGAATTCAAGCTTCACCTTCGGCGCATTGCCAAGCGGCAGTACCTCCCAGTTCCTGTATGACGACACGGTAGCCACTCCGATCAATGGCAGGTATGGCGGTAACCCGAATGATGGTGTTCAGGGTACCGTTGGCCTCAAGGTTGAAGGTGGCGTCATTACCGGTACGGGCACGTTTGAATTCGACATGATCCCCGCTACGGCAGGTGGTGATTTTGTCGAATACGGCAGCTCTTCGGGTTTCACTGGCAGCATCGACGGTTCTGGCAATATCAGCCTCACCACGACCGGTGCTCTGGGTGCCGTTGGTGGCTTCCCGTCCCTGGTTGACGAACGCTGGAATGTTGACAATTTCAACGGCGTCACTGGTACTGTTCCGAATGCTCCGAACAGCAACACGGCTTATGACGCGTTCAGCACGGGTAGCGCAACCGCTGGTGCCGGCACTATCAACGGTGCAGCTTGGGACGGCACAACCGCTGTCCTGGTCAAGGGCGGTGCCTGCGGTTCCGATTGGGGCGGCTTTTTCGGCTGTAGCTACTTAGAAGCCTGGAATGTCGGTTTCACCAAGACCGGCGACTTGCCTCCACCAGCCGTACCGGTACCGGCGGCAGTCTGGCTGTTCGGATCCGGTTTGATGGGTCTGGTCGGGGTTGCACGCCGAAGAAAGTCCAAAGCCTGACGAATTAATCAGGCTGCATTTTCAGGCGATCCGCTAGCGGATCAATGAAAAGGCGAGACGGGGGGGCATCAGCTCCCCCGTTTTTTTATGCATCGATACCGAGCGCCTGTTTCAGCGGACCCAGGTGCCGTTCGTAATGCCGCCAGCGGGCGACTGACTTACTATAGATGGGCTGCCGGACCTGGTCGTAGCTGATGGTGTTGACACTTCGCTTGTTCTTGTAGAAGGTCAGGCACTGCTCGTCCCAGGGCACGCCACAAAACTCCACCAGCTTGCGCGTCATACCCTTCTGATCCGCAACCACCGCCTCGTAGCTGACATTCAGTATCGGCAGGCTCAACACACGTTTCCAGTGATCCATCAGTTCCATGTACTTGCGATAGTACTGCCCGAGCCAGGCGAGATCCGTGGCATAGGCATGCATGGCATTGAAATCATGGGTGTAGATAGATAAACAGGTATCGAAAGGGTGCCGGGCACAATGGATGACGCGCGCCGCAGGAAACAGTAATTCGATCAACGCCAGATAACGGAAGTTGTGCGGCATTTTGTCGACTATCCGCTGCGCATCCGGCGCCAGGCCAAGTAGCCGGACAAGGTGTCTATTGGCGACATCATCGAGCATATCCAGGGTAAGAGTCTCCATATACGTGGTATATCGCATCGTACCCTTGCCTGCACGCGCCTGAAGTGCGTTGTCGGAGTCCTCCATAAAGGTTAATTCGCCGGCTCCGAACACGCTGGGGTGACTGTCGAGTATCTGTTCCACCAGCGTAGTTCCAGAGCGCGGCATACCCACAATAAACACGGGGGTTTGCGACCGATTTGTCGCCCGCGGCAGGCCAGCCATGCGGCTCTCGCTGAAAAAATCACGGATCTCGTCAAAACGGCCCAAAACGGCATCGGCATCGTAGTCTGACCGCTTCAAGGCGTTGCCCCTGAGGTAATGGTCGAATGCGGCATCGTAGTCGCCCTTTTTGTCAAGCAATCTGCCCAGTCGTAAATGCAATGTCCTGGAATCGCTGGCAGGCAACCTGGCCCGCCGCAGCACGTCCTCCAACAGCGCTATGGCCTCGTCGGATTTACCCAGGGTGGCTGCCACTGCCGCGAATGCATTGGCGACATTAAAGTCTGCCGTTTCCAGCAACGGCTGCAGAAGCGAATACGCCTTGTCGAATTCACCCTGCTTCTCGTAGACGAGCGACTTTGCACCGATAGCCTCCATATTGTCCGGCTCTTTATCGAGAACCTTGTCAAAGCTCTCCAGTGCCTCATCAAGCCGCCCTGTCTGCTGCAATGCTCTGCCAAGGTATATCCAACCCTTGCTGAACGAAGGATCAATACGCAGCGCGAGCCGCAGGTAAGCGATACCGTCCTCTCTTGGACCCTGGTTTATATTGTTCATCAGGTTGCCCAGATTACAATACGCCTCTACATAATCGGGCTTGACGTCGACGGCCTTGCGGTACGAGTTGATTGCCGCCGCATAGTCACCGGATTGCTCCATGGCATAGCCAAGGTTGAAATGCGCTTCGACATAATCGGGCTTGAGGTCTATGGCCTTCCTGTAAGCTGCGATCGCTTCAACCGTCCTGTTGCAGTGCATATGGGCCTGAGCGAGGTTATACCAGGCTCCCAGATAATCGGGTTTCAGGCCGACGGCTTTGCGGCAGCAAGTGATTGCGTTCTCGAACTGCCCAAGCTGCCCGCTGACGGCCCCATACAGAAACCAGGCTTCAGCGTCTTTTGAGCCTTGCTTGCAAATTGCCTTGCATATATCAAAAGCTTCCTGAGTTCGCCCCACCTGCAACAGGGACCAGGCCTTTTTCTTTCGGGATCGGGATGCAACACGACTCATTTTCAGTATTACCAGAATAATTAATGCCGGCGAAAGATCGAACTATGATACATCAGCAGGGACCGCCACAACGGTTTCAACATGGCTTATACACTCGGAATATTCCCGAATATATCAGATATCAGCCGCCTGTTACCGGCCAAATAAGCACCCGGTTGCCGAGGCAAAGGTCCGGTCACGCCCCTCGCTATGAGGCCCCTTGTGTCGCCCGTTTTTGCGCTTCCCACATTGTCCGGTAGCTGGCTTCCACATTCCGGGCAAAGGACTCTGCGTCACACAGGGACGATGCCGCTACCTGCCCGCGCAGCTTGTTCCGCAACCGCTCCAGCCGTTCCCGATCGCCCGCCAGCTGCGCAGCCATTTCTATATAGTCGTCCACATCGCCGGCAATGAACTCCGATAGCCCGGTCCGGGACAGCAGACTGACACCGACCCGTCCTGCATGCGTCCTGCCTGCAAGCGTGATAACCGGCACTCCCATCCACAGCCCCTCACAAGTCGTCGTCGTCCCGTTATAGGGAAAAGTATCCAATGCGATATCCACCTGGCCATACAGGCCGAGGTGGTCACTCATTTTTTCCACCCAACCAATCAACTCGACCCGGCCACGCGCTACGCTGTGCCCGGCGAACTGCGCATAGATCGTTTCTTGCGTGTCTTTGTCGCGTAAGGGTTTGGTCTTGAGCAGCAATCGGGCAGTCGGCAACCGCCGCAGCAACTGTGACCATGCGGCGATCACCTCTGGCGTGACTTTCGCCAGGTTATTAAAAGAACCGAACGTAACATGCCCTGTGGTTAAACAAGGCGGCGCTGTGACCGTTGTGCCCTGTAACGGCCGGTAGCAGAGGAAGCCGTCCGGCAGACGCATCAGTATTTCAGAGTGCGCATGTTCGGTGTCTCCAGGCGGATCGGCCCAGGCATCCGTAAGCCGGTAATCCATCGCCGCCAGGCCGGAGGTATTGGGATAGCCAAGCCAGCTCACCTGCACCGGGGCCGGTTTGCGCGCGAATACCTCTAATCGGTTTCCTGCAGTATGACCGGCAAGGTCCACCAGTATATCGATTCGATCCCGCCTAATCTGTCCGGCCAGTTCATCGTCCGTCATGCCCTGGACATCACGCCAAGCGGGCACCAGCCGTTGAAGGTGGGCAGTGATACCATCGGGATGTGCAACATCCGAATAACAGAACACCTCGAAAGAGGAGCGATCATGCCGTGCCAGCAGCGGTTCGATAAAAAAGGCGACCGGATGGCTGCATAAATCGGGAGATACATAGCCGATTCTGAGCGGGCGATCTTCATTCTCCAACTGAGGCTTGTGCCTCATAGCAGACTGCGGGCAGTGCCGATCCCATTCGACGTGCTCGTGGAACAATTGCCCGGGATCCTGGGACCAGTAATTCATGGCCAGCAGCAGGCAGGAGCGGCTGGCAAGATCTCCGGGATTCTCCTGTATCGCTCGGCGAAGTATCTGGTCTGCCTCACCGGCATGTCCTTGCAGTATCTTCACAAGACCGAGACCGCCAATAGCACTGACATTATCGGGCTGGATATTCAACACCTGCTGATAACACTCTGCCGATTCGGTGAATCTAAGCAGTTCCTTGTAACAAATAGCAAGATTATAGCGCTCGCCGATCAACGCAGGATCGATAGCCAGGGCTCTCTCATGATAGCCGGCTGCCTCCTCATACTTCTTCAGCATGTGGCAAACGAATCCGATGCATGTAAGCAGATTTATAGCGTTCGGCTCCTTCACCAGCGCCAGCCGATAACAGTCATAGGCCGCTTGCCATTCGCCACGTTGCTGGAACCGCCGGCCTTTCCCGAAAAGTTGTTCAGGGTTCCCACCGCCTTTGCCCGGCACCTTCGGATGTCTTGTATTGAGCATGCTTTCGGCATGTTTCAGGCCGTTGCGTGCGTTCTCATAGGCAGGATCTATTTCAAGCAATCTGCCGTAATCCTTTATTGCCTGACTAAAGTCGCCTTTGTGCATCCTGACCTGGGCAAGGTTATACAGCGCCCGGGTATGGGCCGGATTCAGTTTCAGCACCCTTTGGCAACAGTCGATGGCTTCGTCAAACATCCCCAGCTGGGCATTGACGGCGCCCAGCATGTACCAGGCATCCAGATCACCGGGATCAGTTTCACAGAGTTTGTCGTATACCTTTCGGGCATCGGAAAACTTCTGTTCCTGCACAAGCGCGAGCGCACGCGCCTTCCGCTGTTCCGCTGAATCAGGCATCTTCTGTACCATTATGGGCGTCGCAGGTTTCCAGCCACATTTTCCGATAAGCTTCTTCAACGTGGCCGGCAAAGGCCCGGGCGTCACACAGCGCAGACGCTGCGACACGAGTGCGCAACCCGCTGTGCAGCTCGGCCAGCCGGTGCGGGTCTCCCGCCAGCCGGGCGGCCAACGCCACATAGTCCTCTCGGTCCCGGGCTATCAACTCCGCGAGCCCAACCTGTGACAACAGACTCACACCCACCCTTCCCGCGTGAACACATCCGGCCAGGGTGACCACCGGCACGCCCATCCAAAGCGCTTCACAAGTCGTAGTCGTGCCGTTATACGGAAAAGTATCCAGGGCAACATCCACCCGGCTATAGAGTCCGAGGTGATCACCCCTGCCGGGCACCCATCCCCTGAGTTCGACCCTGTCACGGGCGATACCCTGCTCGAGAAACAGGCTGTAGACGTGCTCCCGCACCGCTACATCTCTAAGCGGTTTGGTTTTCAGCAGCAGGCGCGCATCCGGGACTGCATTCAACAACGCAGACCACACTGAAATCACCTCCGGCGTCACCTTTGCCAGGTTGTTAAACGAGCCAAAGGTGATGGGCGCCTTATCGTCACGGGACATGCCTTCCATCACGCTGTCGTTATGCGGGTCATAACAGAGAAAGCCGCCAGGCAAGCGCACCAGTGTTTCAGTATGCAGGAACTCGGTTTCACCGGGTGGATCTGCCCATATATCCGTGAACCGGTAATCCATGGCGGAAAGGCCGGTTGTATTGGGATAGCCGAGCCAACTCACCTGAACCGGCGCAGGCCGGCAGGCGAATACGCCCATCCTGTTTCCTGCCGTATGGCCCGCGAGATCAACAAGAATATCGATACCGTCCGCTCGAATCTGCTCTGCCAGCTGGTTGTCAGATAACTGCCGCACATCCCGCCAGATGGATGCCAGTGGCTGGATGCGCCGGGTGACAAAATCCGGGCGCAACACGTCCGAATAACAGAAAATCCTGAACGACGATTTGCTATGTTGCCGCAGCAATGGCTCAAAAAAGAACGCCACCGAATGCGCGCGAAAATCAGGGGATACGTAACCGATTTTTAATCTCCGTTCCGGTTCCCAGACCCTGTCGGCGGGTTCCATAACTGCATTGCATCCATGAAACTTCTCCCACTCCAGGTGTTGCCGGTATACCTCCTGACTGTCTCTTTCGCGGTAGTTCAGGTTCATCAGCAGGCAGGAACGGGTGTCCGCCCGATGGCCATCTCTTTCCAGTAGCTGACGAAATACTTCGACAGCCTCATCCGTTTCACCCTGCTGCATCCGTGTGATCCCGAGGTTGTGAAGCACATCCAGAAAATCCGGCTGAATCACAAGCGCTTTTTCATATTCGGCAACCGCTTCGGATAACTTCATCTCGTCTCTAAGGGCATTCCCCAGCATGAAATGTGCCTCGACCGAATCCGGATCAACCGCAAGCGCCCGATCAAAGTATTTCACCGACTCTTCGGGTTTGCGCAGGTCCTGATACGCCAAGCCAAGATTGCGTAAGGCGTTGATGTAGTCTTGATCCAGATTTAACGCTTCATGATAGCAGGCAACGGCCTCACCCCAGTTGCCCTTTTCCCGGGCAGCATTGCCTATCTGCAGCCAGGTAGCCGGTGACTCCAGTGAGTTCACGCTGCGTTTGTTTTTCTTTTTATTTTTCTGCCCCTGCTTCGACTGAAACCGAAGTGTGGCAATAAAATTCTCACCCGCCAGGCGGTGAAATGGTGCCAGAGTCAGGGCCTGTCGGTAAGACTCCAATGCCTGGCTGATCTGCCCCTTCAGCCTGTGCGCCTGGGCCAGGTTATAATACGCTTCGGCATTATCCGGCTGCAGCCTGATAACGTTCCGGCAACACTGAATCGCCTCTCCGGCGCGCCCAAGCTGGCCGTTCAAGGCGCCCAGCAGGAACCAGGATTCGTAATTGTTTTCGTTCTCCCGGCATAACTGCAGACACAATAATCGGGCTTCTTCGTAACGCTGCGAATTCGCCAGTGCCCTGGCGCGATCCATCAGCTCCAAATACTTATGCCGTGTACCGGACATCAAAAACCCACATGTTTTGCAGTTATTTCAAAGACGGAAAATAGTAACGGCCTGAAGCCGGTGGCCCAACTGTGGAAGTTGAACACGTATCTTGTTGTTATTTAATGATATTTATATCCACATAAAAAGCAAGCGTGCCCCCGGCCAAGTCCTGTTTCCGGTCTGCTGCCTGATACCTACACGTTTCCAGCCACCATAGTAAATCCGAACAGTGTGCCCGATCAAACCCTTCGCCAGTAAGCAGAACAGGTGCTGTAGTACAAGGTATTTTATAAATTCAGCTGTTGTGTTATTGATAAACACAAGTCACGGTGCTCTACTGGGCAAAACAGTTCACAATATAAAAGTCCTGGGAACGTTGCTGGTTCCGTAGTTCGGATGTGCTCTGGAAGTTCCGTTTTAATAAAATTACTTTGACGGCAAGCGGCTCTCTGTCGCTTTTGGCACAATACCTGGCTTTTTGGGTGTCGCGCACAGTGTCAACGCGGTGTCGCAGACCGTCAACGCGACCCGGACAGGTGCTTTATGGATACGAGGAGTACACGAAGCTGCCAGCCGTGTACAGCGTGCTGCGACGGTTGGCTAGCGATTTCGATTAACAACTACGATGTTCGCCCGGGCCATCCTTGCCCCTACAGCACCGGCTCGGGCTGCAGCGACTATGATAACCGGCCTGTGGATCCTTGCAGGACGTTTCAATGCGGCTGGAGAATGGAAGGCAGTCCATTACCGGAATGGATGAAACCCAACCTGTCCAAGGTCATTGTCATACCAGACAAACTGCCCAGCGGTCTGCCTGTCATCATCGCGACTCCAACGGGAGTTGCCATTCCCCCAACGTCGTTGAACTGGCTCAAACAGTTCGTGGACCAGCACAATGCAGCCTTGCTGTACACCGAACAGATCCTGCGGGATGGCCTCTTTACAACCGAACAGGGATTTAAAGTCCATGCGCCTGGTTTCCGGAAAGAAGAGGTCATCAAGTGGGTACAGAGTAGTAAAATGCACTCATCGCTTGGTCTGGGTAGCAATTAAAATCTCGTAAAGGGTGAACGAGATTATTTGCCCGCTCCTTGTCGCAGCTGAATGGCAGTAACTGCAGCGGATATTCTGCCGAAATTTCTTACACCATAAACCATCTCTACCAGAATCAGATAATTTTACATCCTGTTGTTATATATACATATAATATTTGGATTGGCCGCTGAATGGTCCCTCGCTATGTCGTGATTTCTTACACAAACACATGTGAAATCCGGTTGCGTGTATAGTATTCAGGGGCTTACAGGCAGGCATATACTTTGCTTGGTGGATAGAGATAGTGTTTTCCGGCTTCGGCCAAGCATCAGAACAATGACCCTGAATCGATTGTATAGCCTTTTTTCCCTTCTCGCTCTAGCCATGGTGACCTGTGCAACAACCCATGCGACGGTCGTTCGCATGGAGATTGCCTTCGGTGATCAGTACACTGACGAGATTTATATCGAATTATTTGATACAGCAACGGGTACAAGAACTGCAGCACCGATCACCGTTGATAATTTTTTAAACAACTACGTTGAAGACAGTGAAGGTAACCGGCGTTATGACGGGACATTCATTCACCGCAGCGTCCCTGGCTTTGTCATACAAGGCGGGGGGTTCTATTTTGATCCGGGGCAAGGACCGGTAGGGATCCAGACTGAGAACCCGATCGTCAACGAATTTGACCCAAGTCGTCCTAACGTGCGGGGCACCATTGCCATGGCAAAATTGCCGACTGGTCCCGACACTGCGACCTCGGAGTGGTTTTTCAATTTAGCCGACAATTCATCTAACTTGGATACCCAGAACGGCGGATTCACCGTTTTCGGCAAAGCCATCGGCAACAGCATGCGTGTGGTCGACAGTATTGCTGAGCTCCCGGCAACCAATTTGTCACTGACCGTTGGCGGTAACCCGTCCCCCGTACCGTACACAACGTTCAACGAGGGTCTTGTCGATAACGCCAACCTGATACAGGTATCACGGGTCGAAGTATACCAGATACCGCAATCGGCCATCCTTTCGCCGTCAGAAAAAAATCTACTGGACTTTGGCGATAGCGGTCCGGGGCTGGTTCAGAAGATTCAGTTTCCAGTGGCTAATCTGGGAAACGAAGCGCTGAGTTTCAGCCTTCGATTTACAGGACCGGATGCCACTAGTTTCATAGCAACAAACGATTGTGGCACCGTAGAATTCGGTGATAGCTGCACTGAAACGTTGTCCTTTTCGCCTGTATCAGCCTGCCTCTCACAGGCGCAACTCGAGATCACGTCCAATGATCCGAATACACCTGTCCTGCTTGTTTCCGCTATCGGCAACGCCTCGGGAGACAATGACGGGATCTCCGACACAATTGAAGCAGCAGGCCCCAACAACGGAGATGCCAATTTTGACGGTATTTCCGACGCCCTGCAGGATCAGGTCACCTCTTTCCTGAACAAGAACGACCGATACGTGATACTGGAAACCGACCCCGGACTACACTTGACAAAGGTCCGGACCATCGACAACCCCTCCCCTTTTGATACGCCTGAGGTCGTTGGTGGCACCCTGGCTTTTGAGCAGGGTTTTTATTCGTTCAACATCGAAAATGTCGCTGTAGGCGGGTCAGCTACGCTAATCATGACACTTCCAGAAGGCAGAACCCAAACCAACTATTTTAAATACGGCCTGGAACCGGATGATAACCCTGCCCAAGTATCTCAACATTGGTACCTGTTTGATTACGATGGGCAAACAGGCGCAGAAATCCAGGGTAACCGCATCATACTGCACTTCGTCGATGGTGGTCGTGGTGATAGCGATCGACAGGCAAACGGCGTCATTACAGACCCTGGCGGACCGGCGGCGCTCACCCTGAGCAGTGGATCAGCCGCCTCCGGCGGGGGGGGCGGAGGGTGTACCACCCTGATAACCGTCAACGAGAAGCTGCCGTTCCCGGTAGACTTTGCGCTGCTGTTGTCGGGCTTGTTTGTACTGAGGCGCTACAGCAAACAAGGGTTGAAATAGTAAGTTGCATGCAACCCGCTGTACTCCTTTCTTTAGGAGCCGCTATAATAATACCTCCTGAAATACTGGACGATCCATTATCCCTTTTGCCTTTATTGGTCTCTCCACGAACCTGACAGTTCCATATTTGGCTATTTCGTGCTATTAATCAGTACGCGAGCGGTGCAGCAGGGTAGAGGGGATTTGCAAAACTGTAAATAACCGCAATCACGGAGCAGCACTCCTTTCTGGTTCTGCTGTTCGAATGTTATTCCGGATTTCTTACTTTCTTTTTTCCAAGAGTTTTTTCTGTCTACCTTAGTTCTGCTGAGTATTCTGCATAAAGAAGGCGTCCCGATTGGCCTCACCGGTATTGTATTTTTCGAGGGCAATGCCATAAATCATCTTTTGGTAGCCTTCAGGTAGCGATTGCACTTCTTCAGATTCGGTAAGTTCACGCAAATCCAGTGCTTGTAAATAGTCTGGATCTTCAAGGCGGTTTTTTATTTCCACATAAATACGGTCTTGTTCTGGTGTTGCATTAGCCTTAGCCTGCGCTAACTCCTGTGCTAAATCCGGTAGATTTGGCCGAATCTGGTTCGGAGGTGAAGTGACGGTTCCAGGTAACAATAGCATTGCTTCTTCTCCGGAATAAGACGGTAACCCGGTTGTGTCAGCATCAGTACTACCTGCTACATCGCCTGTTTGCTTTGCCGGGTGATTGTGCAACTCTGTCTCAAGGGTTTGAGGACGTGCAGTAACCTCTGCCAGTGCATATTTAATGCGGCTAAACTCTGCATGTAAGTCTAAAATACTTTCATTCAGTTTATTGATGGCACTGAGAAGCTCATTTTCTCGTGCATTTTCATTTGGAGTAAGCAACTTCATCGCGCTGACAGCCAGTAATACTGTAGCTGCAAGCCCCATTAAAACAGGTATGTTTTTCAAAACATAACTCCATAATCAATAAATGAAAGGGCTTGTCTGCCGGCGCTCAAATATACATTTACAAAATATGCTGTGTTAATTCCAGTAGATATCTGTTCAACAATGAAGAAAGCCCCGTTATACAGGGCTTTCTTCAAACATTGTACCAATACCTTTTGGGAGGCAGAGCCGGTTTAGTTCTCTATTTGAATCCAGCTAAACCCATTGCATATTGTCCCCGCGCAGTTCTCCTCGTAAGTGATTGGGAGATCGTCTACAAGTGCTCTAGCTGCTATGATCGCCATTGCTGAAGATCCAACGGGGATGAAACGAACACCTCCGCTAGTTACAACACCCGCTGTTAATGGGCAGCTTACGCAGCCTTTATTCAATTGAGCTATGTGCCCAAGTGTACCCAGGCCAGGAAGGTTGAGTGCGAATATTTCACGCACCTCAAGGAAACCTTGGCCAGGATATTGGCTGTTTGGATCCGTGCTATTTATATTGAATGTGGTACCAGACCCCATTAAAACCCCATATGCAGCAATAACAGGGCTACCTGTTATTCTTTTATTATAACTTGTGTCACGAACCTGTATCCACGGGCTGCCGCCAAGCCAGAACTCATCAGCGACATCTCCATATGTCGCAGCGTTACTAATGGATGTAAAAGAAAATAATAAAGCGAAGATAAGTTTTTTCGGCATGATTAACTCTCCTTGCAATCTGTCTAACAGAACCTGCATCCCAACATACTATAAAGCATCTATACGCATTAACATTATAACATAATCCTAAACGTATCAAGAATTAGCCTTGTCCAATATGAAATGAGTCTGAAGCTGGAAAGGGAACCGTTCATGATGGGGGGATGAAAACCATCATGAAACTCGAAGACTTAACGACCATCGATCAACTCACCGAT
>Ga0114931_10000344_pt1 | contig 55144 bp, 47 predicted proteins | sample 2SBtaG_FD_89579 | JGI IMG/M metagenome (GOLD analysis project Ga0114931, IMG submission 89579) | Deep subsurface microbial communities from Kolumbo volcano to uncover new lineages of life (NeLLi) - 2SBTROV14_V59a metaG | ecosystem: Environmental > Aquatic > Marine > Volcanic | place: Kolumbo... | reverse complement strand
CCACCAGCCCGGGCAGGACGCGGTATCCCACCTGTGCGATAGCGCGCACGCCTACGTCGCTCTGCGACTGGGAGATGTCGTCGGGCGCGGTGCCCGGCACCGCGGGACGCAACTTGGCCTCGTCGTGCTGCGCGAATCCCGCAGGCTGGTTGGTCACCTCCGTGCGGAACATGATCGGCACCTTCTCGAAGGTGTTCAGGTCGAGCTCGGTGATACCGCGCAGGCCGACCCCGCCGAGGATCTCGCCGCCGATCATCAGATTGGTCTTCTTGTCGTTGCCGATGCGGATCAGCGCCTGGGTGCCGCCCGTCACGCCCTGGTCTTCCAGACCGATCACTCCCCGTCCGATGAGCGACACGAACGAGCTGATGCCGAACTCGCCCTCGATGTAGCCGTAGGTCAGCCCGACCGTGCGCGCGGTCTTGCCCAGGTTGTCGAGGTCGTCGAGCGAGCCACCCACGCCGCGGTACACGCCGAAGCCCGTGCGCACCGCACGCACGCCCACGTCGCCGAGCCGCATCCCGACCGAGCCCTCGGTCTGCCAGGCGTAGTCGTTGTGCTTCCAGTTGTTGTAGTCGGCGTAGTCGGTGAGGATCGTCACGTTCGCTTCGTGACGCTTGGGGGGCTTCGGCGTCGGGATTGCGTGCACCGTCACCTTGTTCGGCGTGTCGGTATCGCCGACGATGGAGATCGCGTTCCCCGCCGCATTCGTCGCTTCGATGAAGTACTCGAGCTCCGGCGCCTGCACGCGATCCGCCGGGATCGTGACGGTGTAGTAGCCCTTGCCGACCGGCTGCATGGGCGTGGAGCCGTAGGCCACCTCACCCCGGTTGCGCGAATGGAACACGGCACCCGTCGCGGGCCCAGCCACTTCCACTCCGAACGAGATCGGTAGGTGCTCGAGGGCCTCGTCCGGCGGCTTGAAACGGCCGAGCGCAGGGCGCGGCGCGGCAGACGAAGTGCTGGTGCTCTCCAGCTGGATGAGCGTGCGGAGCTGCTGGGCTTCCTCGTACAACACCACCGCGAAGCGACTGTGCGGGTGCTTCCGCACATAGTCCTCGTAGCGGATGATGCGCGTGGTCGGGTTCGCGCCGCGCAGCGACTCGAACATCCCGGAAACGCCGGCGGCTTCGGGATCCAGCGGTTTTCCTTGTGCGGCCGACGAGGGCGGCGTCTGCGGCGCTGCGGGCTTTTCAGAGGGGGAAGGCGGGACCGCCGCCGGCATGCGCGAAAGGATCACCACGTCGCCCGGCTGGGGCTTGCGCTGGAGCGAGCCCTCCGGCTTCGCGAGCGAAAGCTTGTCGCGCACCTGGGTGAGCTTCAGCGATCCGATCCGGAAGCGATCGGTGATGATCTTGCCGGTCACCGGGTGCTTCAGCTTGAGCGGCCGCCACAGCTCGACTTCATCACCGTCGTGGGCGCCACGGTCTCCCGCGATGTCCACGACGATGTCGCCGTGCGACAGTTCCACCACGTAGCCCTGCACCGACCGCGGCTGGTCCCGGGCCGCCCTGGGCGGCGCGCCCAGGGCCGGGCTCACGCCGCCGGCGCCCAGTGCCAGGACAGCCGCGAGTGCGCCGACTACCGCCCTATGTCGAACCCTCCGCGTCACGGCGCAGGGCACCTGCAAGCGCCGGACCAGCTCGGAAATCGGCGACAGCGCCGGAAATCCGGCCAATCGAGTGTGACTCCAGCACCACGGCTGCGTAGTGGTTCTACCACTTGTGTGCCTGGACGGTACGCGGCGCGCAGCCGCGTTCGCGGACCGATGTCCAGGCTCTTGCGAGGGGTGCTACTCGGCGGCGCTCATGTCGAAGCCATCCTCGGCGAGCTCCCTTTCGCTCTCCTGTAGTGCCTCGAACGGATCCTGCCAGTCCTCGTACTGCAGGATGTCGAGCTCGGCGAAGCGCTCGCGCTGGCGCTGGCTGAGCAGGCCGATGCGCTTCACGGCGGGCACGATCTTGCTGAACAGGATCTGCCGGAACTGCCGCTGCCCTTCGTTGTTGAGCGCGATGTCCATGCACTCCTGCATGGGCAGGCCCATCTTCTCCCAGACCTGCTGGAACAGGAAGCGGTCGCGCATGAGCACCGCGGACTCGTAGATGAAGTCCTCGCGCTCCTTCACGTCGGATTCCTTCATGTCCTTGTAGTAGTCGCGCAGCGACAGCACACCGTAGGCCACGTGGCGCGCTTCATCCTGGATTACGTAGGTGGTCAGATCCTTCAGCAGCGGCTCCAGCACCGTCTGGCGCGTCACACCGAATGCAGCCAGCGCGAGACCCTCCACCATGATCTGCATGCCGAGCAGCTTCATGTCCCAGCGCGAGTCGGTGAGGATCAGATCCAGCAACTTTTTCAGGTGCGGGCTGATCGGGTAGGAGTCGCCGACCTTCTCGTGCAGGTAGCGATCGAAGACCTCGACGTGCCGAGCCTCGTCGACGACCTGCGTCGCGACGTAGTACTTCGAGTCGATGTCCGGCACCGAGTTCACGAGCTGCGACGCCGCGAGCAGCGCGCCCTGCTCACCGTGCAGGAACTGCGACTGCATCCACGCCGGCATCTCGCGGCGCAGCTCGTCGTGCTCCTTCTTGGTCAGCTTCGCGTAGATCTCCGAGCCGTACAGCGGGTGCATGAACTCGGGGATGTTGTCCTTGTCCAGATCGACGTCGATCGACCAGTCGAGGCGCTCGTCCGAGTTCCACTGCGCTTTCTTCGCCTTGCGATACAGCTCGCGCAGGTCGCGGCGGGTCTCCTCGTAGCCCCAGTTGTAGTTGACATCGAAGGTGACCTCGATGCGTTCGATGTTCAGCGGACGGTGCTCGGTTTCGGACATGGCTGACTCCTGCCGGGGGCGGATGACCTCAGAAAATGAAACCTGTTTCAGGTTTGTTCCGTTCTTGATTTCGGTCAAGCAAAATCCGAAACCCATTTCACTTTCTGGTGCCGGCGGCTATCTTCAAAGCAGGGAGTTGCCGTTTTCGATGGCCAGAACCGCCCAGGAACCGAATGTCGTGCCGCTGGAAAGCGCCAGGCCCCGCCCAGCCAGCCCGGCGCCCCCGACGCGCGACACCCGCACCTTCACACAGAAGCGGGCGCGGGCGACCTACGACGCGCTGATGAGGGCGTCCGCCGAGGTGTTCGCGGAAAAGGGCTTCGACGCGACGCAGACTCCAGACATCGCGCGGCACGCCGGAGTGAGCGTCGGCACGTTCTATCGCTACTTCGCGGACAAGCGGCAGGCGTTCATCGAGATGATCGCCGAGTATCTCGAGCAGGCGTACGAGAGCGTGATGGAAAACCTCACGCCCGACGCCTTCGCGGCCACGCGCACGGCGCGCGACAAGCGCGCCGCGGTGGATCACGTGATCGACGTGCTGTTCCGCAGCGCCGCCGAGCACCCCGACCTGCACTTCGTGTTCCTGGCGATGTCGATGCGCGATCCCGAGGTGGCGGAAATACGATTGCGCTTCGAGAAGCGGGGACGGCAAGCACTGGCGGCACTCATCGAGACCGTCGTGCCCGCTGGGCGCATTCCCGATCCGATGGCAGCGGCGGAAGTGATCCAGCTCGCTGCCGAGGAAGCCGCAACCGCGACGGCGGGCGGCCACGGCCCCGCGAAGAGCTTCGAGCGCGCACGGGCGCTGCGCGGCGCACTCACCGACATGATCTACCGCTACGTGTTCGGGACCGAGGAAGTGCCGCCCGGCGAATAGCTCGCGGATCGCGAATCCCGTGCACACTGCGAAGGTCGAAACTCACTGGCACGAGTGGATGCACGCGTTGGTCCGGCGCTGCCGGCGATCCGGAGGGGGCGGCCGCACGGCTATGCGATCGCGACGCGCATGCGCCGGGGGCCCCACTTTTCCGGGCCGCTGGCAGGGAAGCGACCGGCGACGACCGCACCGCACTTCCGGCACCTGTTGCCGTCGAGACGGTAGGCACCGAGGCTGTACCAGTCGCGCTCGATCACGACCTCGCCGCAGTCCGGGCAGTACGTGGACTGGCCGCGCTGGTCGTGGATGTTGCCGGAGTACACGTGGTGGATGCCGTGCGCCTTGGCCTGGCCGCGGGCGCGCTCGAGCGTGGCGGACGGTGTGCGTGGCACGTCGAGCATCTTGAAATCGGGGTGGAAGGCCGTGAAGTGCAGCGGCACGTCGGAGCCGAGCTCGCGGACGAACCAGTCGCACAGGCGATCGATCTCGCCGGACGAGTCGTTCTTGCCCGGGATGACGAGCGTGGTCACCTCGAACCACACGTCGGTCTCGCGCTTCAGGTAGCGAAGTGTGTCGAGCACCGGATCGAGGTGGGCGTAGCAGAGCTTCTGGTAGAACTCGTCGGTGAACGCCTTCAAGTCGACGTTGACCGCGTCCATCACGGAGTAGAAGTCCCTGCGCGCCTCGGGCGTGATGTAGCCGGCCGACACGGCAACGGTCTTCACGCCACGGTCGTGGCACACCTTGGCCGTGTCGATGGCGTACTCGGCGAAGATCACCGGGTCGTTGTAGGTGAAGGCGACGCTGCGGCAGCCCGCTTCCACAGCGGCCTCCGCGATCTGCTCCGGCGTGGCGCTGTCGCTGAGCCGCTCGATCTCGCGCGCCTTGGAGATGTCCCAGTTCTGGCAGAAGCGGCAGCCCAGGTTGCAGCCCGCTGTGCCGAAGCTGAGCACGCCGGAGCCGGGGTAGAAGTGGTTCAGTGGCTTCTTCTCTATCGGGTCGATGCAGAAGCCGGTCGCCTTGCCGTAGCTGGTGGAGTAGATGCGCTCGTCGACGCGCTGGCGCACGAAACAGAAGCCGCGCTGGCCGTCGTGCAGGCGGCAGTAGCGCGGGCACAGGTCGCACTGGATGCGTCCGTCGTCGAGATGGTGCTCCCAGCGCCCTGGCTCGTAGCCCGGAGCCGTGGGGTCGATGTGTTCCTCCCTCATGGTCCGGACAATGTAACCATCCGGAATGACGTCGCTAGTCGCCGCGCGCCGCGGCGTTGTAGACGCCCTTCGCCATCAGGCTCGTCTCCGCTTCGGCCCGCGCTCTGTAGACGTTGCTGCGCGCGTCGCGGACGGCCGCGTCGTCCGGCGCAGCAAGCCCGGCGGTCTCGGCCAGGTGACACGCCAACCGGTGCTGGCCAGCTGCGGAGAGCTCCTGGGCGCGGTCCACAAGCCGCGCTGCGCCGCCCGAAAGCGCTGCCAGCTCGCGCGCCAGCTCGACCTCACGCGCCGGCTTGAGGTGTGAGGGATTGCCGTCGTACCAACCGCCGTACAAACGCCAGAGGTTCCGCACGATGAACTCCGGCTCGTCGTACACCGGCCGGAGATAGGGGCGGGTCAAGAGCCTTTCCGGCGCCTTGACCTCGTGCAGGATGTCGTTCAGGCGTGCGCCCTGGTTCATCAGCTCGAGCGTGCGGTCGTGCAGGAGCTCGAGCAGCTCGGCCGTTTCCGACAGCGCCTGGCGGACGCGCTCCGCACCGACGATGGGCGGACCGTGGCCAGGGAACATCGTCTCGGCGCCGAGCGTCGACATCGTTCGCAGGGCGAGCGCCCAGTCGCGAGGATAGCGCTGCACCTTCTGCGGATTGCCGCAATTCGGCGACGCCCAGATGAAGAGATCCCCCGGGCAGAGCACCTTGCGCTCCGGCATCCACACCCAGGTGTGATCGTCCGTCTCGCCCCGCGCGTGGTGCAGCTCGAAGCGCTCGCCGCCCACCTCGACGGACAGCTCGCGCTGGTAGGTGACATCGGGCATGCGGTAGTCGGTCGGCCACTTCGTGGCCATGCCGAACTGCCGCGCATTGATGTGCTCGTTGTAGCCGGCGGTGCGACGGTAGCGCTCGAAACGGTCGGGGACGGCTTCGTGCGCGAGCACCTCGGGCAGCGACTCGCCGCGCTCGCGCGCTTCGCTCTCGAAGGGCCCGAGACCAAAGGCATGATCGACGTGGCCATGCGTGTACACGGCCGTGCGCACCGGAGCTTTCGACCACTCGCGGATGTTCGTGTAATTGCTGGCGGCGAGGAAGAAGCTGCCCGTGTCGATGAGCACGAGCCCTGCGCCGGTTTCGACCGCGGTCACGTTGGCGAAGCTCGACAGGAAAGCCAGCCCTGGCGCAAATTCCTCGAGCCCGAGCAGCACCGTGAACGGGTGTAGCCCCTCGGTGCTGTCGTCACCGGTCCAGAGCCGTTCGGCGAGTTCGCTGACCTTGCCCATCCTGGGCCCCTTCCTACAGCTGCGTCTTGTCGATCCCCTGTGCTTCGAGCACCGAGTCCTGCACCTTGCACAGCGCCTCGACGCCTTCCAGGGCCAGGTCGGTCATCGCATCGATGTCGGACCGGGGCACGGCTTCGCCTTCGGCCGTCCCCTGTATCTCGACGATACCGCCGCGCGCCGTGGCGACTACGTTCAGGTCGACGCGCGCGGTGCTGTCCTCGGCGTAGCAGAGGTCGAGAGCGTACGCGTCGTCGACGTGACCCACGCTCACCGCGGCGACCTGATCGCGCATCACCGCGCGGTCGAGGCGCCGCTGGCGGCGGATCTTGTGCAGCGCGAGCGCCAGCGCGATCCAGCCGCCAGTGACCGAGGCGGTGCGGGTGCCGCCGTCGGCCTCCAGCACGTCGCAATCGATGACGATGCTGCGCTCGCCGAGCTTGTCGAGATCGACGGCGGCGCGCAGCGAGCGCCCGATGAGCCGCTGGATCTCCCGCGCGCGACCCCCGAGCGGCTTGTTGCGGCCGTCGCGGCTCTCGCGGCGCTTGGGGTTGGAGCGCGGGTGCATCTGGTATTCCGCCGTGACCCAGCCGCGTCCCTTGCCCTTGAGGAACTCGGGCACGGAGTCGTCGATCGACGCGGTGCATAGGACCACCGTGCCGCCGGCACGATACAGCACGGAGCCTTCACTCAGCCGGTGGAAGCCCGGTGTGACTTCCACCGGGCGGATGATCCCGAGATCGCGTCCTCCGCGCTTGTCTTTGGCCATAGCCCCCCGGCCATAACACGAAGCGTGCCCGACGGCTGCAACGGGCGGCCGCGGGGTACTGCTTGCGCCGATGCGGAACGGGAATCAATATCGAGAGGGTGGCCAGGACCCGGAGCGAGAGCGAGCACCCGGCGCCGGCGGTCCCTCCACTGAAGCTCTCCGAAGTGTTCGAGAGCCTGCAGGGCGAGGGGCCGAGCGCCGGCGAACCCTGCGTGTTCGTCCGGCTCGCCACCTGCAATCTGCGCTGCAGCTGGTGCGATACCCGCTACACCTGGGACTGGCAGAGCTACGACTACGACACCGAGGTGAAGCTGGAGAGCGCGAGCGAAGTGTCGGCGCAGCTTTCGTCGGCTCGCACACGCCGCCTCGTGCTCACCGGTGGCGAGCCGCTGCTGCAGCAGCCCGCGCTACTCGAGCTCCTGTCACGCGTGCCGAAGACCGTCTTCGTCGAGGTCGAGACGAACGGGACGATCGCGCCGCGTCCCGACCTGATCGAGCGCGTGGACCAGTGGAACGTCTCGCTCAAGCTCTCGAACGGAGGCGACGCGGAACGCCTGCGCATCAAGCCGGCGGCACTCCGCGTCCTGCGCGACACCGACTCTGCGTGGCTCAAGCTGGTCATCCGCGGCGAGCTGGATCTGGCCGAAGCCGAGGCGGTGGTGGGTCTGACCGGGTGGCCACGGGAACGCGTGATGCTGATGCCCCAGGCGCAGAACCGACAGGAGCTCGCAGAGCGCTCGCCGGACGTGGCGGCGGCCTGCGTGGCGACGGGCTACCGCTTCTCGCCGCGCCTGCACCTCGAGCTGTTCGACGGCCGGCGCGGAACCTAGCGCTGGGCGCGCGCCTTGCCCCGAGGACCGCGCCGCGACAGCCACTCGACGATGAAGACGGCGACGAAGCCGAGCGCCACGGCGATCCACAGCAGCGCGCGCGCCTCGCCGGGGCGACCGGCCTGCTCGGCGCTGAAGATGGCGAGCGACAGCGTCTGGGTCTTGCCTGAGATGTTGCCGGCCACGATCACGGTCGCACCGAACTCGCCGAGCGCGCGCGAAAAGCCGAGGATCAACCCAGCAAGCAGGCCGCGCGCAGCGAGCGGCAGCGTGATGCGCACGAAGGTCTCCCCGACGCCGAAGCCGAGCGTACGCGCCATGCTCTCGAGCCGCGGGTCGACCCCCTCGAACGCGACCCTCGCCGTACGCACGACCAGTGGCCACGCCATCACCGACGACGCGATGACCGCGCCCTTCCAGGTGAGCAGAAGGTCCAGGTCGAAACCCAGCGTCTGCGCGCCCAGCGGGCCGTCGACGGCCAGCGTGCTGAGCAGCAGATAGCCGACGGCCGTCGGCGGCAACACCAGCGGCAGCGCGACGAGCGTCTCCACGACGCTCTTTCCGAAGAAGCTGCGCCGCGCCAGGAGGTACGCGACCAGTACCGCGGGCACGGCGATCAGCAGGATCGCGCTTGAAGCGATCTGCAGGGTCAGAAGCAGCGTCGTGCCGGGATCCGCCATGTCGAGCAGCTACGCCTTCTACCTATCCCACCGTTGTCCAGCCCGGGTCCGCTACTTTTCCGCTTCCGGGTGCAGCATGCCGAAACCCCAGCGCTTGTATACGGCCGCGGCGTCCGGGCTTTCGAGATAGGCGAGCAGCGCCTTGGCGTCGCGCGGGTGCGACCGGCCAGCGATCTGCGCCGCCGGGTAGCGGATAGGCGGGCCCTGGTCGACGGGCACGCGATACAGCGCCTTCACGCCCTGGCTCTGCACCAGGTCGGATGAATACACGATGCCGAGCCGGCGCGGGTCAGCCGCCACCGCGGCCAGCGCCGCGCGCACGTCGAGCGCCGGCACGAGCTTCGGGTTGACCGCGTCCCACAGCGTGCCGTCCTGGTAGCGGATACCCTCGAGGTAGTGCTTCGCATAGCGACCCGCCGGCACCGCATCGGGCTGGGCCAGCACCAGATGTTGGTAGTGCGCCGTCGCCAGATCGACGGGCCTGACGATCTTCACCTGGCTCTCCGTGCGCGCCACCACGACTAGCGCGTTGGTCAACAGCGAGCGGCGCGAGCCGGGGACGAGCAGCTTCTTCTTGTCCAGGTAGTCCATCCACTTCTCGTCGGCCGAGAAGTACACGTCCGCGCCGCGCGAGCTGGCAATCTGTCGCGCCAGCGCGTTGGAACCGGCGAAGTTCAGCTCCAGGACCACGTCGGGATGCTTCGCCTGGTAGCGGCGGGCCAGCTCGTGCATCGCATCCTGCAGGCTTGCGGCCGCAAACAAGCGAAGCTCCGTCTTGTCGTGGTGGTGGCAGCCCGGGGCAGCGCACAGCAGCGACGCCAGCACAAGCGGGCACCAGAGACGCCAGAGGGAGACTCTCATGGCGACCGATCGTGGCACATCCCGGGCGGATCCTGGCAGGGCCGCGCCGACTGCGGCGAAAGCCGGATCCGCGCACCGGCTGGACGGCCTGTTCAGACAGGGCGGGCTCGCGTAGTCTCGCCAGCATGTGGGAAGCGATGGTGCGCGCGGGGGCAGTGGCGCTGGCTTGCCTGGGGCTGGCGGCGGGCTGCTCGTCTGGCAAGAGCACGAACAGCGCGAGCGGCGGCTACTGCGAGAAGCAGCCTGCGGGCAACAGCTACAACGACAAGCTCGACTGCGATCAGCGCTGTCCCGGCGACCAGGGCTGCGAGAAGAGTAGCGACCCGACCTTCTACGCGGGCGCTGCCGTCGAGGACATCACGCCCAAGGTCGACTACGTGGTGGCCTGGGCCCCGGGGCGCGAGAACGAGAACTCGTTCAACCCTCAGCTCGGCGACAAATGCGTCGAGAAGGCAACCTGCGACCTCTCGAATCCCGCGAGCTGCCCTGCGGTGGATCCCGGCAAGTGCACCTGGATGGCCGGGTTCGGCATCGGTCGCCCCGCCAAAGGCGTCGCGGACCCCACCAACGTGCGCTGCATCGTGATGAAGCAGGGCAACACCAAGCTCGGCATGTGCTCGGTAGACGTGATCGGCTGGTTCTACAACGAGGTCCAGCGCACGCGCGATCTCATCAAGCAGAACTACCCGGACCTCGACCTCGACTACCTGGCGGTGGCCGCCGAGCACGATCACGAGACACAGGACGTGATGGGCCAGTGGGGCCCGGTCGATGGGCAGAGCGGCGTCAAGACGGACTACAACGCGATGATCCGCGAGAAGACCGCGACCGCGCTGGACCGGGCGAACAAGGCGCTAGAGCCAGTGCACCTCGAGTTCGGCACCAGCACTGTCGACGGCCATATCAAGGAGACGGACCCGGCGGGCAACAAGACGGCGGCGTTCGTCAGCGACGTGCGCGATCCGGTGGTTCTCGACAACCAACTCAGGACGATCCGCTTCGTTTCCACCAAGAACAACTCCACCGTCGCCACGATGCTCAACTGGTGCAGCCACCCGGAGTTCTCCGACGACAAGAACATGATGATCACGGCCGACTACGTGCACACGCTGCGCGAAGGCGTGGAAAAGGGCCTCGACATCAAGGACTCGTCCGGCAAGCAGATCTACAAGGCGGACGGCGTGGGCGGGATTGCCGTCTTCTTCAACGGCGCGCTGGGCAGCCAGGTCGGCCCCGGCGAGGTGCAGCACGTCGACTGGGAAGGCAACCCGGTGCCAGAAGGCATTGCGCGGGCGTACAACGACGGACAGCTGCTCGCTGCCTACGCGCTCGAGTCGCTGCACAAGGGCGTGGACGCGCGCGAGACGGCCGCGCTCGGCCTCCGCTCCCGCGAGATCTTCCTCACCGTGAAGAACTCCGCGTTCCACATCGCCATCGCGCAGCAGCTGTTCGACCGCGACGGCGAGTTGTACGACAAGACGGTGCCGCTCGGCGAAGACAACGAGCCCCAGATCCGCTCGCAGATCTTCGTGCTCGATATCGGGCCCGCCGAGCTGGTCAGCATCCCAGGCGAGCTGGATGCCGAGCTGCTGCTCGCCACGCGCGACGGCACCACCTCGCTCGACAAGCCGTACCCGTTCACTCCGGAGCCCTACCACGTGCTCAACGACCCGCAGCACAATTCCCAGTGCGGCCAGGACGGGCACTCGCGCTGCGACGACGGCCCGCCGGACATCGCCAAGATGGACCGCAGCAAGGTCATCGATCTCGCCCGCGATCCCAACGCGAAATACCGCTGGGTGATTGGCCTGGGGCAGGACGAGCTCGGCTACGTCGTTCCGGAATACGACTACAAGCTCGACCCACAGGACCCGTACTTCTCCGAGGCGTCACCGGGTGATCACTACGAAGAAACCAACTCGGTCGGGCCCAACGTGCAGCACGACACGGTCGACCCCATCCTGCAGCTTCTCGGCTCGCCGCCTGCGGTAGCGCGCGAGCCCTAGTACCGTTTGTTTGGGGCGCAGCAGCGCCCCCTCGGCTTCGCCGAGCCTCCCCCTCGACCGCTCCGCGGTCGTCTAGCCCCTCGATTCAAAAGAATCGGGGTACTAGCGGATATCGCCCCACACGGTCAGCGCGCTGGCCGTGTCGACGTCGATGCGCGCCGGCTCACGCGGCGTGCGCAACGCCGTCGCCGCCGTCGCCGCGTCGAACGTCCACTGCCAGGCCGTACGGGCGGCGATCGGCTCGGCGTCGAGTACGTCGTTGACACAGGCCGGGTCGACATCCAGCCGGCACAGGCCCGGCACGCGGCCGAGCCGCCCCTTGAGCCGCCACGAGCCGAAGCGCGTCGAGTAGTGCTCGCCGAGCGTGGCGATGAGCGGGCGGCCTACCACCGGCAGCACGCCCGACGCACCGGAATACAGGTCGATTCCGCTGACCTGCTCGGGCACGTCGAGGCCCATTGCGTCGAGCACCGTGCGTGCGACATCGACCGCGGTGGCGGGCACCTGCGTCCGCTTCCCCGCCCCCGCGTTGCCTGGGAACTTCACGACCAGCGGAAGCAGCAGACGGCCCTCGGCGAGAGCGCCGGCGGGCCTGAACGGTATCTGGGGCGGCGCTCCGGCCCCCACGTCGCCGACGAACATGAACAGCGTTCGATCCCACGCGCCTCTGTCCTTCAGAACCGACACGAGCTTCATGAGCGCCGCGTTCTGCTTCAGCACAACCGCCTTCTCGGCGGCGCGAAGCCGGATCCAGTCGTTGTCGGTCAGGCGGCGCCAGCGCCGGCTGCGACGCGCACGGATCTTCGCCAGGATGGTGCCGGCCCGCCGCGCTTCCAGCACGCCGCCGTACTCCTGCGGTGGCAGCTTCGACATCTCGTCGGGCGCCAGGTCCCAGGGCGGGTGCATGCCGCGGGTGTGGATCACCACCAGCCTGAGCGCGGGCTCCTGCGAGAGCTCGTGATCGAGCCACTGTGCCGCCTCGGTGATCGCGGCGGAGGCGGGCAGATCCTTCACCGGCGAGAAGCTCTTGAACCGGTCCCAACCACGATTGAAGCCGAACGCTGGGAACGTGGTCGGCACGCCCGTGAACATCGCGGTGCGGCCGCTCGCTTCCTTCACGATCGAGTTGATGGTGCGCACCGAGGCCGGCAGGCGCGCAGCGTGATCCTCGAGCGAATGAGCGCGCGGCGGGAGCCCGGTGAGCATCGAGGCGACCACGCCGGCTGGCACGGTCGTCGGAGCGCGGTAATGGTCGAAAGCGACCCCTTGCCGGCTCAGCTCGCCGAGAGCGCTGAACTTGCCGATGGGGCCCCAGGGCGGAATGGCGTTGCGCTCGAGCCCGGAAGCGATGACGAGGACGACCGTGTCGGTGTGCGGCGTCGGTCCCGGCGCCTGCGCGGCGTGCACGATCGCGGGCTCGCCGAACACGGTGCGGCCGCCGCGCGAGGCGTCCAGAGCCCGGAGCTCCAGAGCGACCAGCTTGCCGGCGAAACGGCCCAGATCCAGATCGAGCGGCGTCCACGTCGCGCCACTGCCCCCGGTCACCTTGCGTTGCTTCAGGGTCACCGGCGGCTGGCCGTCCGCCACCACCCGCACCTCGGCCTGGCCCTTGCCGGAACCCCAGAAACCCAGGTTGACGCGCAGCTTCGCGTCCGGCGCGACCCGCATCGGGCAGCGCACGGTGCTGGGTGCGCGCAACACGATCGAACGCTTGGGCCGACCGTCGAGCACCTCGTCGGCGACGATGTCCTTCAACGTCGGGGCCGCGTAGGTCGCCGACAGGTCATCCTTCACGCCGACGCGCAACCAGTCGATCTCGGCGTACGGCTCGCGCTTCGAGCCCGGGGGAAGCCGTCGTACGCCCCAGAAGCGCAGGAGCAGGGTGTGCCGCCCTGGCGCCAGCTTGTGCTGTCGCACCGGCAGGGTCACGACGCGGGTCTCGTCCGGACCCAGGCGCGCCGAGCCCGCATTCTTGTTGTCGATGTAGGTGCTGACCCGTGACGCGATACCGGTGTGCGCGCGCAGGCCGACGAAGACCGATTCCTCCTCCTCGTCGACCCAGAACTCGTAGCTCAGCCGCTTGCTGAAAACCCGCGCGAAGCTCGCACCCTCGCGGTCGACGTAGCTCACGTCGTCGAAGGGCCCGATGGAGAAGGCCCGCCGCGAGCGCGCCGCGCTGTTCCCGAGGTCGATCGAGAGTCCACGATGGTAGATGGAGCACGCCGACAGGTTGGCCACCAGGTCGTAGAACGGTGGCGCCTTCTGGGGCGCGTCGGCGGTGTTCGCGCCGAGCGGCGGCGGCTTGGGACGAGACGACGAAGACGCGGCCACCTGCTGGACGCTGTCGTGATGGTTGCACGAGCAGCCGGCACACGTGAGCACCAGGAGCAAAGCGACGATGAGCGACCAGAGCCGGGACATGGCGGACAAGAGCGGCGGAGGCCGGCTCAGCGGCGGGGTCTAGCGCGGATCGCCGTCCGGCGCAGGGGGCGGGCGCCTATTTCCACGCCTCGGCGAGAGGCAGACGCGCCCTGCGTCCCTGCGTGACAGTCACGTGATCCACGCGCTCCTGTCCATTCAGCTTCGTCTTTACCTCGTGGTCGCCCGGAGCGAGCGGGATCCGCCGCAGCGGTCCGTGCCCGACGAAGACACCGTCGACGTAGATCACCTGGCGCCCGCCGGTGTCGACCTCGAGCAGGCCCTTGTCCTTGGCGATGGGAACGCCGGGAGGCAGCGCCATGTCCTCGCCCTTGACGCTGACAGGCGCCGGGGCGGCCTTGTGCGCCGCGGCGGCACTGGCCGGGGCGGGCGCGACCTGCGCCGCCGACGAGGCAACCTTCGCCGCCGGCACGCTGGCCGTGTTCCGCGAGGGAGCGGTGATCAAGCGCACGGCGCCGAACGACACCAGGCCGGCCGCCGCCGCGATCAGCGCCATGCGCAGCATACCGACGGGACGTTCCTTGTCGGGCGTGGTCTGCGCGGCGGGACCGGGCGTCAGCTCGCTGTCGGGCTCGGGTTCGGGCTCCTCCGCGCGGCGCGCTTCGGCTTCCGCGGGGCGATCGGAATCCCGCTCGGTGTGACGCCACTCGGCTTCCTCCCGGCGAGCGGCGCGTGACGGGAACTCGATCTTCTTCCTGGGCGGCAGCGGCGCGGGCGTCGCCTCCGCCGCGGCCGCCTCGGCGGAATCGTCGTCGCCCTCGGCGTCCGCGTGCAGCTCGTCGGTGTGCGGCTCGTCGGTGTGCGGCTCGTCGGCGCGCCGTTCGTCGGGGCCCGGCTCGTCCGCGCCACTCTCGCGGCGGGCAGATTCCTCGTCCGCTGCCGCTGCGGCCTTCACCGGCGAGTGATCCTCGTCGGCGTCCGCCGCGTTCAGAGGCTCCAGGCGGGGCCGCGGCGGCATCACGACCTTCCGCACGACGACCGGCGCATCGGGCGGCGGCTTCGCACGGCTGCGCGTGCGATCTTCCGGTGCCAGCTCGTCAGCTGCTGCGACCGACGCTTCCGCGGCGGACTCGTCCTCCGCGGCGCCGCCGTCGTCCTCTGTCCGGGGCTCCTCGACCTCGCCGAGCACCGCCGCGCCGAGATCGGGCGCGGACTCCTCGAGCTCGCCCTCGACGGGCCCAGCTGGCGAGGCGACCGGCGGCGGCGCTGCGTCCCAGCCGTCGTCCACTGATTCGGGGACCATCACCGGCGGCAAGCGCCCCTCCGACTCGGGAGCGCGCTCCCCGGCTGCCGGCGGCAGGGGAGACAACTGGAAGCTGAACATGGGGGTCTCCTCGTGCGAAGCGTCCGGATCGAAGGTCGTGACCGCGAGATGGGGCGGAGGCGGGGTGGGATCGGCGCGAAGCGCAGCCTCGACGTGGGGTCCCCCCACGGCGGCAGGTGGCGCTGTCTGCGTGTCGAGCTCGTGTCCACCGGACTGCACCACTCGGCGCACGGCCGCATGCCGCGCCACGTCCGACAGCACGCCTTCGAGCAGCCGCACCGACACCTCGCCAGAGAGCAGCATCTCGCGAGGCGACGCGCCGTCCATGAGGCGCTGCATCAGGCTCTGCGCCGGCTCCGGTGTGCCGGCCAGGTAGGCGGCCATGGCGGCCGCGTCTATCTCGACGCGCTCCACATCCAGCAGCGCTTCGGCGCCGAACAGTTCCTGCGCGGCGCGCGCCCGCCCGATAGGACCGGCCAGCACCTGCTCGAGCGTGCCCTCGAAATCCCCGCGCACCATGTCGCTAGCCGGCGCCACCACGAAACGGCCTGCGCTGACGCCAAGCAGCGCCGCGATCGCGACGTCTCCCCGCTCGAAGCTCCCATCGCTCGCCGTGCGCGTCGCGCAGGAGAGCCGCCCGTTCCGCACCTCGATCTCGTACAGGTACGCCGCGTCACGGACACTCACGCGCACGTTCTTCCCGATCCGGCACGCGAGCTCGAGCACCAGGCGTGGCGTCAAACCGTCCAGACGCCCGCGCACTTCCCCACCCGCCGCCATTCGCTCCTCGACGCGGGAGCGCGGACCGAGCACCTCCCGGACGCGCTGGATCACCTGGGACGCCGTGGCCTCCTTGCGCAGATACGCGTCCGCGTCGGCGCCAAGCTCCCGCACGCGCTGCAGCAGATCTTCCTTCCAGGAAAGAAGAATTACCGGAATGTCGCGCACCGCGACGTCGCGTTTCAGCTCGTGACACACGGCAAATCCGTCGAGCCCCGGCATCAGCACGTCGCTGATCACCGCGTCGGGCCAGCCGTCCCGCGCCAGGGCGAGCGCACTCTTGCCGTCGTGGGCTTCGAGCACCTCGGCGCCCGCGGCCCTGAGCAGACCACTCATGAACCACACCACCGCCGGATCGTCGTCCGCCACGATGAAACGCCGCCCCTCGAGCGACACGCTCGACTGATCCTGCGCGCCGCGACCGGCGCGCTCGTCGTCACGGCGCGCCACGCTGGACCACGCCGCGATCGGAATGGCGCCTTCGGGCCCGCCCGGATCGAAGCGCACCAGACCGCGCGAACGCAGCGTTACCAGCTCGCGGACCCTGGCCACCGCTCCCCACACGGCAGCCAGCACATCCGTGCCCTCTCCTAGCGGCACACCTCGCCCGCGCCCGCCGGGCTCCACTGCGTCGATCAGTCCGCGGCGTACTTCGGAGGCGATACGTTCAGCCAGCGCGTCGACGCTCACTTCACCGATCGGCTCGCGTACCGATCGCCCGAGCGCGCTCTGCCGGCTCACCTCCAGCACCGTGCGGCGGAGCGTGTCCGGGCTCGCCGGCTTGGGAAGCACCCGTGTCGCACCGAGCCCCACGTAGCCGGACGCCGCCTCCGGATGCTCGAAGCTGCCGGTGACCACCAGTGGGACGGGCTCCACCAGCGGGTCGTGGACCAGCGTCTCGACCAGCTCGCGGGCTCCCTGGTGGTCGCTGTCGACGACAATCACGTCTGGCCCCAGCACCCTCGCCAGCTGGCGCGCCTGGGACGGGTCCTGGGTGTGGTCGGTCTCGAGCTGCTCGCTGTCGTTGTCCAGCTCGAGGGCCTGGGCCAGCGACGCGCCGCCAAACACCAGCACGCTGAGCGGCCAGGCGCGCGCGACGCTGCCCGACTCGGCTGTCTCGGCGGTGGTCGCCGGCGGCCGCACGGTGACGGGAGCCCCCCACGCCAGCGATGGCAGCAGATCAAAGACGCGCGACACTTCCGCCAGCTCGGCCGCGCCGGTCGCGCCGCCCCGGAGCGAGCGCTGCAACGCCTGTTCCGCACCGGACAGCGACTCCGCCACGCTGTCGAAGCCGAGGACACGCGCCGCCGCCCCCATGGCGTGGATGCGCCGCTGCAGGTTGTTGCGCCGCGACAGCGAGCGCGGCTCCTCTTCCAGCGCCGCCAGCGCGCCCCGCAGAGCATCCAGGCGCCGCCCGAGGTTCGCGACAAAATCGGCGCGCGCCCCGGCCGTGCGGGCACGCTCTTCGTGTGCCTCCTGCGCCTCGATCATAGGGCCGGCCCTATCACAAACATCTCGAACGGCAGAGTTTTCGGGGATTTCCCGGCCCACCGCCCGGAGACGGTATGCCACGCGCAGCCACGCCGCGCCCTCCGGTGGATCGCCCCCTCCCGCACGCCGCTCGACAGGCGCCTATTGCGCGGCCAGGAGCTCCCGCACTGCGGCCCCCGCCTCCTCGGTGCCCAGCGCGCCGCCGATATCGCGGGTGCAGCGCCCGGCCTCGAGCGCCTGGGCCACTGCTCGCTCGATCCGCGGCTCCTCCTCCGTCCAGCCCAGATAGCTCAGCATCATGCCGACGGTGAGCAACGCGGCGAAGGGGTTGGCGACGTTCTTGCCCGCAAGCGGCGGAGCCGAGCCGTGCACCGGCTCGAACAGCCCGACGCGCGAAGGCTCCGCCGGATGCACGTTGGCGCTAGCGGCCATGCCGAGGCCACCCTGCAGCCCCGCGCCGAGGTCGGTCACGATGTCGCCAAACAGGTTGTTGGTAACGATCACGTCGAACTGCGACGGGTCCTCGATGAGGTACAGGCACAGCGCGTCGATGAACACGTGCTTGGCCTCGATGCCCGGGTACTCACGGCACACCTCGCCGAACACACGCAGCCACAGCTCGTGCGCGTGCCGCATGGCGTTCGACTTGTCCGCCATGTGCACGCGTTTCCTTCCGGTGAGCTTCGCGTACTCGAAAGCCGCGCGGATGATGCGCTCCACGCCTTTTCGCGTGTTGATGTCCTCGTTGATCGCCACCTCGTCCGGCGTGCCGCGCCGGAGCTGACCGCCGACACCCACGTAGCTGCCCTCGGTGTTCTCGCGGAACACGACGAAGTCCACGTCCTTCATCGTGCGTCCCTCGAGCGGCACGAGCCGGTCAGCGAGCGCCCTGACCGGACGGATGTTGGCGTACAGATCGAAACTGAAGCGCATGCCGAGCAGAATGTCGCGTGCGTGCACCATGTCGGGCACGCGAGGGTCGCCGAGCGCTCCCAGGAGCACGGCGCTGCACTCGCGCCGGATCGCCACCTGGGTCTCCTTCGGCATCGTCGTGCCGTCGCGCAGGTAGCGCTCGGCGCCCAGGTCGAGGTGCCACAGCTCGATCGGCAGCCCGCGCTCGCTCGCGTACCAGTCGAGCAGGCGCGTCGCCTCGCGGGTGACCTCGGGCCCAATGCCGTCCCCCCCGATGATTGCAATCTTCTTCTTCGTCATGCGGGCTATCGGTTCTAGCGGGACCTCGGGATTGGGTACAGGGGTCGTCGCTCAACGCGCGGACACGGAATCGAGCGCCATCCGGATCAGAGCGGCCATCTGGGCCGGATCCGCCTCGTCGATGTCGCCGAGCAGCACGCCGGCGTCGATCACCGGCACGCCCGCCACAGAGCACGCCGCCTCCAGCGCGGAGGCCTCGGCGGATTCCAGGCGCACCGCGATGGCGCTGCCCGCCAGGGTGAGAGGCCACACCGGCGAATACGCGTCGATGGTCGGCAGGCCGACGATCTCCAGCTCCTCGCCCTCGGCGAGCCGGAGGGTTGCCATCAGGTACGGAACCGGCGCCGCCGGAACCGATTCCGCTGGCGCGACGGCATCGTGGACGCGCCGCACCGAGTGCATCACGGTCGCAAGCCGTCGCGGCGGCGCGACGATCACCACCCGCGCCGCACCCTGGAAGCCGTCGCGCTGCAGGCGCTTCGCGACGGCACCGAGCACCGTCATCTGCTCCGGATCGGCGAGCTCGACCCGCTCGGCTCCCTTGGCGATGCGCCGCACAACGCCCGCTTCGAGCATCTTGCCCACGGCCTCGATGATCTCGAGATCGCCGAACGGCACATCGTCGAGCAGCTCGTCGACCGTACAGGGCACCCCCAGAACCTCCGACACCCGGCGTTCGAGCTCGGGCGCGTCTTCCGGAGCCGGCGCGATCGCCAGCAGTGCGTCCTCGTCGGCAGCGAGCTTCGAGCGGCGCTGCTTCACCTCGTCGATGCGCCGCATCCCCTCCATGAGCAACATGCCGGTGCTCGTCTGGATGCGCCGGAGCGGCGTACCGCTGCCGCCCGCAAAGGCGAAGGCTCCATCCGTCTCGGCCAGCAGCCGGAACAGGGCTTTTTCCGCCTCCAGCCTCCGGTACACCGCGTCGACTACGTCGCCCTCGACCAGGCGCACTTCGCCGGCACCTGACGGCGTCGTGATGCTCAGCGACCCGCTTCGGCGGTTCATGCTCAAGAGCTGCAGCAGATCCACCGGGCTCACCTGTCTGAGGTCCCCGCGGAAGTCGCCCCGGTCGGCCGCCACCGGAGCCGAGCGCAAGGGCAGCGCGTACATGCGCCGCGCAATCAGCTCGGCGTCGCCGCGCGGCAGCTGGTGCGACGGGAGGTCGCCATCTGCCGCCTCCACCAGCACGAAGTGCGGCACTTCCGAAAGCTCCCGATCGGCCTTGAACCGGCCGATCACCGCGTCGACATCGCCCAGCGCGGACGACAGCAGCACGGCGTCCGGACGACTGTTGCGCGCCCGATCGAGCGCGCCGTCGGCCGCGTCGGCCAGAGCGACCGTGAGGCCGCGCGAGCGCAGCTCCGACGCGAGCGCGCCCAGAGCATCCACGTCGGGTTCGACCAGCAGTACGGAGCGCGACATCAGTCCGAAAGCCTCATACCAACAGCCTCGCCGAGACGCTGGGTGACAAGATCGGCAAACAGCGGATCGCTCGCGTGGACCGCTCGGACCACGCTGCGGTCCGCGCGCCCCAGCAGAGCGTAGACGCCATGCTCGGCCACGATGGTCAGCGCTTCGAGATGGTCGCAGCCGGAGATCCCGGTCAGGTCGACGGCGCGGAAGCCGAGTTCCTCGCAGTCGCGCCCCAACGCGGAGCGCACCGCGGCACCAATGCTGACGCCCGACCGCAGGGTGGCCACGATCCGCGCGGCGCCTCCGCGGAGGCCTTCGGACACCGCGTTCAGAGCCAGCCCAATCAGGTCCATCGCCGGCAGCTCGATACTGCGCGGGTGTCCCGCAGCTTCCGGCTCGCCTACGTTCCAGAGCAGCGTGTCGAGGATTTCGCCGAGCGGCAGCCGATCCAGCCCAAGTCGGCGGACGACCGAATTCTCCGACACCTCCTGGCGATGCTTGGCGACACGAAGGAGCTGGGAGAGGTCGAGCCCATCATGCGGGAAGGTGGCGACGCCGATGGAGGCGTCGAGACCCGCTGCACCGGCGAGCCTCTGGCCACCCGGACCCGCAAGCTGGCGCATCACGCGCCGGCGGCAGGTGTGGGCGCCGATGCCGCCCGTCTCGGGCAGGAGCAGGTAGAATTCGTGCTCGTCGACGCGCGCCAGCACGTCCGTGTCGCGCACAGCGCCAAGCACGCGCTCGGCCACCTCGACGCTCTGGCCCGTGCTGCTCGAAGGCGGCGGCGCCTCCGGCGGCGTTCCCGACATGGCCTGAGCCGCGTAGGCGGAGCTGTCGAAGCGCCGCGTGGGCGGATCTTCCTCTTCCGGCCCGGGGTCGACGCTGAGCGTAGCCAACGCGAAGCGCCGCCCATGCCGCCTTGCCTTGTCGATCTCGCGCCCCGCCACATCCACGAAGTAGGCAAACGTGTACGCGCTCGAGCTCGGGTCCTTCATCGCGCCGCGCGTCGACTGCTCGCGCTCACCGAGCAGCGCGAGCGACGTCGCCGCCTGCGCCGCGACGAGGTCGACGAGCGGCAGGGGCCCCGCGCCGTCGCGCCGCACGCCACCCACCAGCAGAAGGCCGCTCTGTTCCCGGAGCAGCGATAGGCGCACGACCTCGAGCCCGCGCTCCGTCGAGTAGCCGAGCAGCTCCATCTCGTCGCAGAAACTGGGTGCGCCCGTGGTATCCCCGCGCGCTGCGGCTCGCATCAGCTGTCGCGAACGCTCGCCTGCCGGCAGGTACACCAGCACCGGACTTGCGCCCGCGTCCTCTTCCAGCATCCGGGCGAGCTGCTCGGCCGCGGACCGCCGGTTGGGCGCCTCGGCGATGCTGGCGATTCGTGAAACCAGCGACACGCCGCGGCGCGATTCGGTCGCTTCGCGCTCCAGGCGCCGGCGTTGCTCGCGTTCGGCGAGCCGCGCGCGCACATCCCCCACGAGGGTCAAGAGCTCGTCGCCGGAGCTCGGCAACATCAACAGCCCCGCGCCGCCGAGCGCCACCGCCTGGGTACCCAGCTCCACCGCATCGGAGCGCGCCAGGGCGTACACCGCCACGTTGGGCGCGACCGCGCGCAGGTGATGCACGATGGCTAGACCGGCATTGTTTCCGAGCGCCACGTCCACCAGCACGATGTCCGGCGCCTCGGCGACGGTGCGCGCCAGGCCTTCCGCTAGATCGGTGGCCACCGCAAGCTCGTCGCCGCTGCCGGCGAGCGCGCGCTCCATCAGCTCGATTGTCTCGGCGTCGTCGAGGATCGCCAGAACCGAGACCCCTCGGGCCGCGTCGCGTTCTCTCACGGTGCGGGGACCTCGCCAGCAAACACGTAGCGCGCGGGCCCGCGCAGCGTGACCGCTAGCGTCCCGGGCGCCACGGAGATTTCGAGCGCACCGCCAGGCAGACAGAGGCTCAGGGGCTCGTCGTAGGCGGCGCGTCCGGAGAGCGCGGCCGCCACCGCCGTGGCCGCAGCACCCGTACCGCACGCCAGGGTGCGCCCGACGCCGCGTTCCCACACCACGAGGTCGAACGCGCCGTCTCCGTGCGCCACCGCGAATTCCACGTTCGACCCGCCCGGCAGCTCGCTCGAGACCTGGGAACCGAGCCGGTCGATGGCAGCTTCGTCGAAACCGGAGTCGAAGACGATGGCGTGCGGGTTGCCCATGGAAATGCGCGAGAAGCTGACCTTGGCGCCGTCGAAGCGCGTCACGTGCTCGCCCTCGACCCGACCGCGCCCCATGCCGACCTTCACCTGGGCCGTCCCGCCGTCCCGTTCCACCTCGCACAACAGCGGTCCGGCGTCCGTGTCGACGACATAGCTCGTCCCAACCGACGAATCCCGACGGGCCAGGTGCAGCGCGACGCAGCGCAATCCATTGCCGCACATCTCGGGGCGGCTGCCGTCGGCGTTGAGCACGACCATCCGGGCGCGGGCTTCCGCGCTGGTCGGGGGCATCACCAGCAGCACCCCATCCGCACCGACACCGAAGTGGCGATCGCAGAGCCGCAGCGCCTGCGACGAATCGATGGCGGACCCGGCGTCGACTTCCACCACGATGAAGTCGTTTCCGAGACCTTCGTACTTGTCGAACACCAACGCCGTCATCCGCGGCCAGCCTAGTCGCGACTCGACGGCGCGGAAACCTGCAGCACCGGAGCCATTCAGTCGACACCCAACCGTGCGAGCAGATCCGCCCGACACAAGCCCTGGACACTCACCAGCTTGTTGCGGCCGGTCGTCCCCGACACGATACCGACCGCTCTCCGCCCCACGCCAAGCTTTCGTGACAGCGTGGAGAGCAGCTCCTTGTTCGCCGCGCCATCGACAGGCGGCGCGGCCACTGCCACATCGAGCGCGCCCTCGCGAACGCCGATGACCCGGCTCCGGGAAGCGCGCGGCTTGACGTGAACGCGCAGGCGCAGCGCCCCCGCGCGTTCCTCGATCTGGAGCTCGGTCACGGCGCGAGCCTAGCCCGGCCCGGGCCCGGAAGCAGGAACAAGACGCCTGGAGCCGTTTGCGGGGTGTGCGGCGCCGCCGCTGCACCGTCGAGGCGCGACATTTGCCCGCGAGGGCGCCGGGCGCCGGCCCGCCCTTCCAGTCCGTCCCGCGGCGTGTCATCCCTTGGGCACGACGATGCGACGACCCCTTCTTCTGGGCGGTTTCATGGCAACCGGCAAGTCGACCGCGGGTCGGCTCGTGGCCCAGCGCGAGGGCGTGCCCTTCGTCGATCTCGACGCGCTGGTGGAGCAGCGCGCCGGGTCCAGCGTTGCGCGCATCTTTCACGAACGGGGCGAGGCGGCTTTCCGGGCTCTGGAGCGTGAAGAGCTCGGCCAGCTGCTCGACGCGGGGCAGAGCCAGGTGGTCGCGCTAGGGGGTGGCGCGCTGACCCGGCGGGCGGCACGTCTGGATGCGCTCGATCGCAGCGTAGTGGTGTTGCTGGAGGCGCCCGTCGGGGAGATCCTGAGACGAGCGCGGATCCACGGAGGCCGGCCGCTGCTCGATGTGCCCGACCCGGCCGACCGCATCGCGGAGCTGCTCGAGCAGCGGCGCGGGGGCTATCTCGAAGCGCACGCGCGCGTTGCCACCGGCGGGGTGGAGCCGGCCGCAGTGGCGGAGCAGGTGGCGGAGGTATGGCGACGGGACCCGGTGGCCGTAGCTGCGGGAGATCGCTCCTACGCGGTCGACTTTGGACATGGCTCTGCGGCGGCGCGGGCCGCGGAGTTGGTGCAGGGCGCTTCGATGGCGCTGCTGGTCACCGACTCCAACGTCGCTCCGTTGCACGCCGCTCCGGTTGAACAGGCTCTGGCGGCGGCGCTGCCCACTGTGGAGCGCGTCGTCCTCGACGCCGGCGAGCAGCACAAGAACATCCAGGCCCTGCAGCGCATCTGGCAGGCAGCGCTCGCAGCCGGCGCTGATCGCAGCAGCGTCCTGGTCGCGGTCGGCGGTGGCGTGGTCAGCGATGTGGCCGGCTTCGCAGCGGCGACCTGGATGCGCGGCATCCGCTGGGTCGCGGCACCCACGACGCTGCTCGCGATGGTGGACGCCTCTGTGGGCGGCAAGACGGCTGTGGACCTCGACTCGGGGAAGAACCTGGTGGGCGCGTTCTGGCAGCCCAGGGGCGTGATCTGCGACATGGCGACGCTCGCGACGGAGCCGGAGCGCGGCTACGTGGGCGCGTTGGCCGAGATCGTGAAGACGGCGCTGATCGGCGATCCGGAGCTCTTCTCCCTGCTGGAAGCCAACGCTGCCGCGGTGCTCGGACGCGATCCGGACCTGCTCGCGCAGCTGGTGCGGCGCAGCGTCCGGGTCAAGGCCAGGGTCGTGGGGCTGGACGAACGGGAGAGCGGGCTCAGGGCCACGCTCAATCTCGGCCACACCGTGGGCCACGCACTGGAAGCCCAAGGGGGCTACACGCGGCTGACGCACGGCGAGGCCGTGAGTCTCGGCCTGGTCGCGGCGCTGGCCATCGGCCAGGAGCTTGGACAGACGCCGGCCGCGCTGGTCGAGCGCACCGTGGAGCTTCTAGGGTCGCTCGGACTCCCTGCCTCGCTCGAGGGCGAGCCGCTCGCCGAGGCCGCCGGGCTCGTCGGCTACGACAAGAAGCGCTCCGGCGACCGCCTGCGCTTCATTGTGGTGCGGGACGTGGGGCGGGTGGAAGCCGTCGATTTGCCCGTCGAAGGACTGCGGGAGCGCGTCCGGAGGCTCGGCTAGGAGCTCCGGCACTGCGCGGACATTCAGTGGTGGTGCTTGGGCGCGCGCGATTGTTGGCGCGAGGGGGCTCCCCCCGATAGACTTCCATTCCAGAGTCGGGACGCCTCGTCGCTATTTGGGGCCGCCCCCGGTTCGCTTTCGAGGTCATCATGCGACGGCTGCCCCGACACTTCTTCACGGCTGCGATTCTGCTCGGAGCTGGCCTGATTGCCGCCTCCGGCTGTGCGGACAACAAGACCGCCCTGTTCGTCCGCGGTGTGATCGCGATCCAGTCCCCTTCCTGTGAGGCCAAGGCCGATCCGAGCGCGACGATGCTCGGGGGCGGCGTCATGGACGTGGCACTCACGAACGAGTACTGGGCAGCGCTTCTCGTCGGCAACCAGCTGACCGAGCGCGGCTCGCGCGATCAGGTCCGCACCGAGACCGACCGCGTTTCGCTCACGGGAGCGGTGGTGGACGTGCAGAACTCGTCGGGCGGCACGCTGAGTGGCGGCAGCTACACGACCGACGCGACCGGATTCGTCGATCCGGCCAGCGGCAGCACGCCAAGCTACGGCGTGGTCTTCGTCCGTCTGGTTCCCAGCTCGGTGTCGGTGTCTCCCGGCCAGCAGCTCACCGTCAAGGTGCACGTCTTCGGCAAGACGCTCGGCGGGCGCTACATCGAGTCGGGCGACCTGAGCTATCCCATCAGCGTCTGCAGCGGGTGTCTGGTGAGCTTCCCGTCCGACGCCTATGACCCCGCGAATCCGAGCGCGGGCTGCACGGGCGATCCCGGCAGTGCGGCCGAGCCGTGCTACCCGGGCCAGGACCAGCCCATCGACTGCCGGCTCTGCACCCAGAATCCTTCCTGCGTTCCGCCGGGCTGAGCCTTCGCGGGCCCGCGGCGCGGCGCTTCGCGCCCGGCGGCCCACTGGCCCTGCACGCAGAGGCTTGCTGTAGTAGCGTACGGTTTCGATGCCGCTTGCGCCGCGCGCCGTCGGGGGACTTGGCCGTAGGCTTTTCGCCGGCGCTGTCGCTGCATTTCTGCTCACGCTTCCGGCGTACGCGCGCGCGGACCCGCAGTGGAACGCGAGCCTCTTGACCGGCGTGTGCGGGACCGGGTCTCACGCGTACTGGCAGCACACGTGCTGGTTCAACGGGTTGCGTTCAGACGTTCTGTTCGGCCGTTCGCAGAACGCGGATGTCGGCCTCGGACCGTACCTGCAGCTGACGACAGCGGGATTCAAAGACGTGCGACTGGGTGGCGGCGTCACGACGCTCTTGCCTGTGCATCCCTATTTTCCGATCGGGCTCTCGGCTGGCGGCTATGCGCGCCATAGCGCGGACGGCTGGGAACCGGGATTTTCCGGGTGGCTGTTCGTCGGCAGCAAGAGCTACAACTATCACTCGAGCTACATCATGACCGGCGGGCTCCTGCTCGGTCTGAACTACGGGCTCGGACGCACCCGGGAGCGCACCATCGTCATTGCGGCACAGATCGACGGGCTGTTGCTCGCGCTTCCCTTCGTCATCGGATACGAGTGGCTGCACGGTCCGCCGTCCGCCGACAACTGACCCAGCGCGAGCGACGCGGCCTGGGTCCGCGGGGCAATGCGCGGCGCGGATCGAGGATGCGGCAGGCGCGCGCGAGCCCGGGGCGTCAGTGCTCAGGTGACTCCGGCTGGCCCTCGTGTGGCGGCTTCGCATCGGCGGTCTCGTCGAGAACGTTGTCGATGCGTTCGAGCAGCGAAGTGAGCATCTCGCGGGAACGTGCTTCGACTCGCCGGCGACGTTCGCGCTCCTCTTCGAGATCGTGCGCGAGCGCGATCGCAGCGAGCAGCATCGCCTGCGGCGAGATGGCACGACCCGGTCCGGTCAGCTCGCGTAGTCGCGCGTCGACCAGGTCGGCGAGACGACGCAGGTCCGCCTCTTCAGCGGAGGCGACCACGCGGTAGGTCTGTCCGCCAACCCGCAGTTCGACGGGAGAGCGATGCATGCGCGTCACGGTACCACCACGCGGCGTGCATGGAAATGCTCCGGGGCGCCGCGGGGCTCGTGATCACGCGTTCGCCTACGTCGGCGCACGCGGTGTGCCGCGAAATTGCATCGAATGACGGCTTGCGTTCGACCGATCGCAGTGCCGCTGGCGACGCGCGGTCGGGGCTGCTGGCTGTTGATTTCTGCATTCGCACGGCGTGTCAGTTCAGACTTGACGTGCGTGGAGAGGTCGTGCTTCCCGGCGCGTGGGCTTGCCACCGTTCACGTTCCGGCGCCTCGATTGGACGCTGGCACGTGTCCGGGTTCGGCAGTTGCCGGGTGACGCGCTAGCGGAACGCGCGCAGCACCAGGTCGGCGGCGAGCGCCGCATCTTCCGCCTGTGTCCACGGATGTTCGAGACGGAAGCGGGCGATGCCTTCGAGCGCAACCGTCACGGCGGAGAGTCGAGGCTCGTCGGGGTCTGTCGAGACCACTGCATCTCTCAACGCATCCGATAGCAGCTCACGAAGCAGGTCGCGCAGCGGCTCGCCGGCACAGCTGAGCACGGAGTGCGGCTGTCGTGAGGGCATGCGCAACAGGGCGCGCGCGACGAAGGGCTGGTCGTCGACGAACACTGTCCACACACCCAGCGCGGCGCGCAGGCGTTCGCGTGGAGTCCAGGCTTCGGTGAGCGAGTGCTGGAGCTGTTCGCGCAGCACGACCGCGCCGCGCTCGGTCGCCTCGTCCACGGCGGCGTCGAAATCGTCGAAGTGTGCGTAGAACGTGTTGCGCCCCACGCGTGCCGCAGCGACGACGTGCGTGACGGTCGCCCGCTGGCCGTGTTCCGCCAGGGCGTGCGTCGTCGCCTGCAGCAAGCGTTCGTGTTGCTGTGCCCGACGAGCCGGGCCCGGAAGGCTCCGGTCGTAGCGGCCTCGCGGCGGCGCCGGGTCGAGACGGCGGGGCATAGAGACAATAGTATATTACTAAAGTCCGTGTCTTTCAGCCGGTCGCGAGCGAAGGGTCCACGCCGCAGCGGGTTCGAGTCGGAACTCGCTAAGTATCGGAATTTATCGGGGTGATAATAAAAACTATGAAGTCTTAGTGCTGTGTTTCACGTGCAACGGGGCGGAGCGGAGCTGGAACTGCGAGGGGGCGGGCCGGTCCGGCTGTCTATTGACGGCGCGGAAGGCTGTCCTGGCGGGGCTGAAAAGGGCGCTCGAGCGCGGCGGGGGCGTCGCGCGGGGGCCGTCGGGGAGCGGTAAGACGGGCGGGGGCCGCTCCGGCGGCGGCGCGGACGGCGGAGCGCGGCCTACCACTACTGCCGGAGACTTTTGGATGACCCGCCCACCAGGCCCGGTTTCCCGGGCCGTTCCGCCAGAACCGCTATGGAGCGTACTTGTCGCGCGTCAGCAACGGAACCGGGGTGAAACACAGCCAGAATCCGGGCTTGCTGCGGGTCGGCTATGGGAGATTTCGGCACTAGTCCCGCGTTTCCAGCGAAGCGAGGGGTGGTTTGCACGCGCGGCTGCGCCGCGCAACGCGCGACTAGCGCGGTTTGTTCGGGGCGCAGCAGCGCCCCCTCGGCTTCGCCGAGCCTCCCCCTCGACCGCTTCGCGGTCGTCTAGCCCCTCGATTCAAGAGAATCGAGGGGCTAGGACTAGCCGTTGTTCCGGACGTGGCTTGGCGCAGCGTTGGCCGCGCAAGCGCCGCGGTCGCGCGCTGGCGTGGCGCAGGCTGTTCCGGTTGCGCTTTTGCCGCGCGGACTGGGAAGGGGGGGGGGCTCAGGCCGAGGCCGGGTGACGTGAGAGAAGGCTGGGCGCCGCCGCTGCGGTCCGCGTCGTGGATCGATGCCAGGTCTCGGTATGAGCGAGGGACGGAGCCGGCGTCGTCGGTCGATTGCGCTCGCAGAGTGCCCAGCTGCGGTGGCTCCCAGGGCCGCCGTGGCTTCTAGAGGTGCCGCGGCTCGCGCCGTCACCGCTCTGCCCGCCGCGCGGAGTAGCCGCCCGTGGCGGGCGCTCGCGGCATCTACCAATGCGCTGGGGGCTGACGCCGGCGCTCACTACTGCTAACTACCGCGCGTGGATCGCCCGCTATCTTGTCTGCTCCGGGCCCGCCTCGAGGGCCTCGCTTCCCAAGGCGCGCTGCGGCGGCCGGACGAGCCAGGGGTGGCGGAGTTGCTTGCCGAAGAGCCCCGGCGCCGGCTTCTTGACGTCTCGTCCAACGACTATCTCGGCCTGGGCCGAGGAAATGTTTCACGTGAAACCCTCGAGGCCTTGGGCCGTGCGCCCCCCGGTGGCAGAGCGTCCCGGCTCATCTTTGGCACTCATCCCACCCACCTCGCCCTGGAGCGCGAGCTCGCCGACTGGGTAGGACAACCAGAGGCGCTCCTCTTCAGCAGCGGCTACGCGGCGAATGTCGGCGCGCTGGCCTCCCTCGCCGATCGCGGCGACGCGGTATTCTCCGACGCCCTGAACCACGCCTCGATTGTCGACGGCTGCCGCCTCTCCAAGGCGGACATCCGGGTCTACCCCCACCGCGACCTGGCCGCGCTCGACCGCCAACTCGCCGCCACACCAAGCCAGGGACACCGATGGGTGGTGTCCGAGAGCTACTTCAGCATGGACGGCGACAGCCCCGATCTGACCGGTCTGGCAGCCGTCTGCGAGCGGCACGGAGCCTCGCTCGTCCTGGACGAGGCTCACGCGCTCGGCGTCTTCGGCCCGGACGGCGCCGGTCTCGCGAGCGCCGCTGGCGTGCGGCCGGACGTGTTGGTGGGAACCCTGGGCAAGGCTGTCGGCGCCCAGGGCGCCTTCGTGGCGGGCTCCGCCGAGCTCAGGACCTACCTCTGGAACCGGGCACGCAGCCTGGTCTTCTCGACCGCCCCATCCCCGATACTGGCCACCCTGACCCTCGAGCAGGTACGCCGCGCCCGTGCAGCAAACGACGAACGTGCCCGGCTCAATGAGGTCTGCCGCACCCTGCGCGAGACGCTAGACGCAGCTCGAGTGCCTCTGCTTCCCGCCAGCCACGGCCCGATCGTTGCCATCGTCCTCGGCGCCAACGCCGCAGCGGTCGCAGCCGCTGCGGGCCTCGCAGAACATGGGATCCAGGCCCGCGCAATACGCCCTCCCACCGTCCCCGACGGAACCGCCCGACTCCGCATCACGCTGGACGCAACCCTGCGCCCGGAAGATGTCGCCCGCATCGCCGACGCCCTCGCAGCCACCGCCGCAACCGCATGCTCCGCCTCGTAGTTCTGGGCACCGGCAGCGGGGTGGGCAAGACGTTCGCCTCGGCCGCGCTCCTGCGCGCTCTAGCCCAGCACAACGTGCGCAGCGTCGGACTCAAACCCATCGAAACGGGCCTCGGCGAGCACGGCGCTACCCCACCCCCAGACAGTGACTCGGCCCTGCTCGAACACGCCGCCACCGAGGCGCCTCCCCGACCACACCCGTTGTACGGCTTCCGTGATCCCATCTCGCCGCACCTCGCTGCGCGACGCGCGAACGTCCAGATCGACCTCGCCGCCATCACAAAGTGGGTGCACCACAATACCCTACAACACATGCCCGGCACAGTCGCCGTCATCGAGACGGCCGGGGGCGCTTTGAGCCCCGTGGCACCCGGCATAACGAACCTCGATCTCGCCGTCGCCCTCGCCCCGGCGCTCTGGCTGCTGGTTGCGCCGGATGCCCTGGGTGTGCTGCACGACCTCTCGGCGACCCTCTGCGCCCTGCGTGCGACCGCCCGGGCTCCCGACTACGTGCTGCTCAGCGCGTCACGGCCCCCGGACGCCTCCACGGGCACCAACGCCGACGAGCTACGCCGCCTGGGCATCGCCGACCCCGTCGCAGTACTTGCCGCCGGCGCGCCCAACGGGTTGGAGCCACTCGTCGACGCGCTGCTCGCGGCGCGCCCCTGAGCGACTCAGGCGCCCGCGGCTGGACCGCCCTTGATCCGACCACCGACCAGCCGCACGCGCACCCCGGCGAGGCGTGCCGCCAGGTCGCTCGAATGGCTCACCACGATGACCATCACGCCGCGGTCCCGCTCCTCGACCAGCACCTGTTCCAGCCGCTCGCCGCTCGCCGCGTCCAGACCGGCCCAGGGCTCGTCCAGAAGCAGAACCGACGGGTCGTGGACCAACGCGCGCGCCAAAGCCACGCGCTGACGCTGCCCACGCGAGAGCGTCCCCACCGCCCGGTGCTCGAGACTCTCGATGGCGACGCGGCCGCAAACGCGCTCCCAGGCTTTCTTGCCGTCCACGCCGTACAGCCTGCCGGCGAGCTCCACGTTCTGCCGTGCGGTCAGCTCCCGGTAGCAGTGACTGTCGTGCGCGACCCAGCCGATGTGCGGCCGGACCTGCTCCACGTCGTCACCCAACGGCGAATAGACCACGCTCCCCGACGTGGGCCGAAGCACCGTCCCGACCACTGCCAAGAGCGTGCTCTTCCCGGCCCCATTCGGCCCTTCGAGGAAGCTGATCGTCCCGGACTCGAAGCGGGTGGTGACGCCCCGCAGAGCGGGCGTGGCGCCGAAAAGGCGCGTCACGCCCCGGACTTCGATGCGCTCTATGCGCCCGTTCAGTTCCACGCGCTCTGGATAGCATACGGCTCCCCCGCTGGCGCGCCGCCGCCTGGCCCGCAAGCCGAAACCCGCCTAGCGGCCGCCCGCGCACCCTCAGCCGCCCCGCCGAGGAGACACGCACCGACGCCATGCTACGATGCCAACAATGTCCTCGTCTGCCGTCGCGGTCGACGCCGAACGCATCGAGCGCCTCGTCGAGCTCCGCCGGGCCGTGGAAGGTGCGCTCGAAGGCAAGCCCGACGCCGTCGAGCTGGCGTTGGTGGCGTTGCTCGCCCGCGGCCACATTCTCATCGAGGACGTACCCGGCGTCGGCAAGACAACGCTTGCGCGAGGACTCGCCAGGGCCGTCGGCGGAGAGATGCGGCGCGTCCAGTTCACGAGCGACCTGCTTCCGAGCGACGTGGTCGGAGTTTCCGTCTACGACCAACGCACCGGCGACTTCGTGCTCCGCCACGGGCCCATCTTCAGCAACGTGCTGCTCGCCGACGAAATCAACCGCGCCAGCCCCCGGACGCAATCCGCCCTGCTGGAAGCGATGAACGACGGCCAGGTGTCGCTCGACGGCAACAGCATTCCACTGCCCGAGCCGTTCCTGGTGATCGCGACGCAGAACCCGCAGGACTTCACCGGCACCTTTCCGCTTCCCGAGTCGCAGCTCGATCGCTTCATGGTCCGCGTCCGCATCGGCTATCCGCCTGCCCACGTGGAAACGCGGCTGATGCTGGACCCGGAGTCGGATCGCGTCGCGCACGTTCCCGCGGTCCTCGACCCGCAATCGCTCGTCGCGCTGCAGCGCGACGTCGATCGCGTCACCGTCGACGCATCGCTCGGCACGTATCTGCAGGCGCTCATCTCCGCGACGCGCACGACTCCCGCACTGGCACTCGGAGCCTCCACGCGGGCCGGCATGAATCTGTCCCGCGCCGCCCGCGCCCGCGCTCTGTTCCAGGGGCGACGCTACTGCATCGCCGACGACATCCACGACCTCGCCGTGCCGCTGCTGGCCCACCGCGTGCGCCTCGCCGCACACGCCGAAGGCTACGTGCCGAGCCGCGAAGAAGCGGAAACCGCCGTGCGCGATATCGTAGCGCGCGTTCCGGTGCCGCTCTGAAAGCCGCGCCGTGCCCGCGGTCCGAATCGCCGTCCATCCGCGTCGCCAGAAATCCCTGGACCGATCGCCCGCGCCGACGAACTGGTTCGCTCGACTGCGCCGCCGACTGCGCCCCCCGCGCAAGCTGAAGATCACCCGCGAGGGGAAATACTTCATCGGCATCACCATCGGCGTCGGCTTCGCCGCTATCAACACCGGCAACAATCTCCTGTACCTGCTTCTGGGGATGCTGCTCTCGCTCATCGTCGTCTCGGGCGTGATGAGCGACTTGAGCCTGCGCAGTCTCACCGTCATCCGCCGGCTTCCGCCGCGTGCCCAGGTCAGCCGCCCGCACCTGGTCGAGATCGAGGTCTACAACCACAAGAAGCGCGCTCCGTCGTACGCGATCGAGATCGAGGACCTGCGCGCAGGGCAACCCGCAGACAAGCGTTGCTTCTTCCTCAAGATCAGCCCGCGCTCAGCGCAGGTGGCTGCCTACAGACGCACGCCGGCCCGTCGCGGGCGCGATCGCCACATCGGATTCCGCATCGCCACGCGCTTCCCGTTCGGCTTGTTCGAGAAGTCGCGCGAGCTCGCAGCGGACGGTGACCTCGTCATCTACCCCGCTGTCGACCCGGTACGCTTGCCTCCCGAGCAGCCCGGCGTCCGGCTGGGCGGCGACGGCGCTCTTGGCCGCGGCCACGGCGATGAGATCGTCGGTGTGCGTCCGATGCGCGACGGCGACAATCCGCGCGACATCTACTGGCGCAAGAGCACCGTCGCCAACCAGTTCGTTCTGCGCGAGCGAGCCCGCGAAACCCGCCGCGACGTGATTTTCAGCCTCGACAACCGCTACCCGGGCAACCAGCCCGACGAGCGCTGGTCCGCACAGTTCGAACGACGGATCCGTGACGTCGCCTCGCGCGCAGTCGCACACCTGAAGCGCGGCGATGCCGTCACGCTCAGCACCACTCGCGGCGAATCCGCCCGCGCCGACTCGACCGTCGGCGCCGACCCGCTGCTCAGGTTCCTCGCGCTGCTCCAGGCAGCTCCCTCGGACGGCGCCGTACCGCACAGTGACAGCCCGAAGCCGCCCCCGCCTCTGCCCAAGCCGCGCTACGACAGCAAGCCCGCCAAACCCGCACTTCCCGGAGGCGCCGCGTGAGGTTCGGTCTGATCCACCGGATCATGACCGACGCGCTCGCCGCGCTCGGCCTGCTCGCGCTGGTGACGAGTGGCGAGCTCGGACGCTGGGTCAGCATCGCGCTCCTCGTGGGGCTCGCGCTGGCTCTGGCGATCCCCGAACGCTGGCAGGACAAGGCCGTGCTCCGGCAGTTCGCCGTGCTCTCGCCAATCGTGCTCCTGACGGTGCAGATCGGGCGCCTGTTCGTCGGGGCCAGCGTGCTCGTCCTTGCCGTGGAATTCGCGGCGGCCCTGCAGGTGGTGCGACTCGCCACGCGACGTGGCGCAGCTCACGACCAGCAGGTGATCGTGCTCGCCCTGTTGCATCTGATCGCCGGCACCGTTCTAGGCGGCGGACTGGCGTACGGCCTGTGCTTCGTTGGATTCTTGATCGTGGCGCCCGGCGCGCTGGTGCTGAGCCACCTGCGTCGTGAAGTGGAAGGCAACTACCGCCAGGGAGCGCGCGACCGCACCGGGCTCCCGGTCGACGTGCCACGCATCCTTCGCAGCCGGCGCGTGATCGGCAAGCCATTCCTGGCATTCACGTGCCTCTTGTCCGTTCCGATTTTCGTCTTCACCGCGCTCCTGTTCGTGCTCTTTCCGCGCGTCGGTCTCTCGCTGCTGCTGCTCAACCACGCGCGGCCGGAGCGGATGATCGGCTTCTCGGACAAGGTCGACCTTGGGGGCGTCGGCAAGCTCCGCAGCGATCCGACGATCGCCATGCGCGTGGAGTATCCAAAGCTTCCCGACCCTCCCCCCGAGCGCCTGGCTCTGTACCTGCGCGGCACCGCGTTCGATCGCTACGATGGCCACAGCTGGGCTCGCACGATCACCGAGCGTGTGAAGGCCGACCATCTCGGAACCAACGTACGCATCCGCCGCTTCGGCAACCCGGCGCACGACCGCAAGATGACGATCGACCTGGAGCCGATCGACCCGCCGGTGTTGTTCATGCCGCCCCACGCCGTCGCGATCAGACTGCTGCCGCGCGGCACTCCGCTGCTCGGCGCGTTGCCCACCATCTACAAGGGGCCCGAAGGCGAATACAAGTACGCCAGCACCGAGGACCACGGCATCCGGTACGACGTGTTCCTCGCCGGACCGACCGACCACAAGCCGGCCCCGCTGAGCGCCGACAACCGCATGCGCTATCTCGAAGTGCCCGCGGACCAGCCCAAGCGCATCGCCAATCTCGCGCGGCGCTGGGTCGGCAAGACGACGGATCCCGGGCAACAGGCGAAGATCATCGAGAGCCATCTGCGCCACGACTACAAGTACGATCTGGATTCGCCCTCGGGTGCCGCCCGGAACCCGCTGGACGATTTCCTCTTCAACAGCAAGCGCGGGCACTGCGAGTTCTACTCGACCGCGATGGCGATCATGCTTCGTACGTTGGGCGTCCCGACGCGCAACGTCACCGGCTTCATCGGCGGTACCTACAACCGCTTCGGGCACTACTACGCTGTGCGCCAGGGCGACGCGCACTCGTGGGTCGAGGTCTACCTCGACAACAACGGCTGGGCGCGCTTCGACCCGACGCCTCCGTCGGACGCTGCGCCGCAGAGCGACGTCACCGGATTCCTCGCGTTCGTGCGGGACTTCATCGAGGCGACCGCACAACGCTGGAACCGCCATGTGGTGGGCTACGACCTGAAGCAGCAGGTGCAGCTCTTCCACCGCGTGCAGAGCCGCTACTCGAAGCTCCACGGTCCAAGCGCGGTGATAAGCGCGCTCAGGTCGCCGCGACGCCTGGCGACGCTCCTTCTGGGCCTGCTCTTGATAATCGGCGGCTTGGTGTGGCTCAGACGCCGGCGAAGCGGAGCCTCCCACCTGACGCGCGCGCGGTCTCCGACCGAAGCGGCAACCCTCCAGGTAGTGCGGCTGTATCGCTCGCTCGAGGACGCGATGACCGTGCACGGTGTGGTGCGCCCCGCCAGCACGCCGCCGCTGTCCCATGCGCGTGCGCTTGTGGAGATGGGGCACCCCATCGGCGCCGAGGTCCTGTCACTCACCGAGCACTACCTCGAGGCGCGCTTCGGCGAGCACCCGATGGACGAGCAGGAGCGGCAGGAGTTCGCGCGCCGGGTCCGCGCGCTGCGCCAGGCCAATCGGCAGGAGCTAGCAGCGCGGCGGGAAGCGGCGTGAGCCGGACCCAAGCGGGTCACTCATGACCCAGCTCACCCGCTGGTGTCCCCAGGCTTTCCACAGGCGCGAAGTGTCACAGTGGGGCGGCACGCGTGTCATTCTGCCAACGCTCCCGAATGCGACCTGTGACACCAGAGCAACAAACGCAAGACTTGCGGATGGCGTGGCTCCGAATTCATCCACAGCTTTTTCAAAGGCTGTTGATAAGCCCATAGGTCGCGCATATATTGCACCCACGCGCAGGGCGCTGCGCAGGGGATGCCGCGGAACTGACGGAGCTCAAGCGCGATGGCGCTTCAGCACAACGCGCGCGGGCTGATCCGGGGTGCGCTCATCCAGCGCGGAGCACGCGACGCCGTAGAAACCGTCGCTACGTGGTCGCAACTCGAGTCCGTCGAAATCCAGGTCGGGTTGGCCCCGTTCGATCCATGCCACGACGATCGGCGCCGCTTCGATGGCCTGGGCATCATCGCCGATCTGCACGACATCCACCGCGATTCCGCGCTGGAGCTCCTCGGCGGTGATGGCGCGCTGGATGGAGCCGAGCGGCCGCGCGTGCTCACCTGGAAGATGATCCGCCCCCACGGCTTCCGGCGCATACGACTGCACGATCAGGCGGTACGCGTCGCTGGCGTCGCTGTCATCGACCGTAAGCTGGTCACCCGAGATCTCGGCGCGCACGCGACCCACCTGGCCGAGACCGAGGGTTGTGGCCGCCACCAGCGCCATCCACGAAGCGCCGCTTGCAACGGAAGCCGCGGCCTTTCCGGCGGCTCCGCGCACTCTGCGCTTCTTGGGTTGGGCTCTCTGGCTCATGCGTCTTCGATCCAATCAACGGTCGGGAGGCTAATCTCTTGCAGTGATTTCGCCTCGACGGCTGGACTACACATAAGCATCTTTCGTGCCACCGCAAGTGGGGGATGGAAGATCGCACTTCCGCGCCTGCAGGACGGGTGAGGGTGGGTCACATGCGACCCATCGCGCTCCGTCGCGGCTAGGGGTGACCTCGCGCCACGACCGCACGCGCCCACTTCAGCGCAGCAGCGCAGGCCCCATCGGACCGCGGCCCCGTCGGGTTGCGCAGATACGGACCCGCGGTGACGGCAACGTCCCGACCGCTACGAACGACGGCGAAGGGCCCCGCCAGACGCCGGGCGCGGCACACGCTGCCACCCTTTGCCGCTGCGTGGGCCGCTTTGGGCCCAACGAAAATGGGATCCGCATGCCCGGTGCGATCGGCGCGAGCCGTCGCCAGCACCCCACGGGCAAACGCTTCTAGCCACTCCTGGGCGCCCTCCCGTGTGTCGTAGCGGAGGTGCCAGGCAAACGCGATGCGGCGGCCATCACGGAACACCGCGACGCGATCCCCGTCCCAACCGCTGGCCGCCTTTGCAGCCTTGGCGCGCGGCATCCAGCCCTCGAACACCAGTCGCACCGACTGCTCGCCTTCGACGTCGTGATAGAGCACTTTCGACGGCCCTGCCGGATCCGGCAGCGGCACAGCGATCGAATCGCCCACCTCGTGCGCCAGCAGCTTTTCGGGATGTAGCAGCTGCTCGGTGGTGGTGGGCCGGTGTGCCCACAGCGCGTCGACGGCTGCCCACCCGCCTCGGCGGCGTGCCCAGTGCACTAGGCGGATCCCGTCGACGTAGGCCGAGACAATCGAGCGCTTGAGAATGTCGGGCACCTTCGCCGCGGCAGGAGAAAGCTCGATGGAACCGCGCGCCTCGATCCCGACCGCATTGTCGGGGAGATCCGTGGCCCGCTTTCCCTTCGGGGCGAGCATGGCATCCAGCATGGCACTGGTAGCGCCGCCTTCAGCCAGGGCGTGCACCGCGCTCTGTGAGTCGGATGCATCCGCGCGGTAGTCGAGCAACGAACCGAGACCGAAGTACTGGTCCTGCAGCGCGTGGACGAGCTCGTGGTCGAGCGTCATCTTCCGCTCGGACGGAGCGAGATCCGCAGACAGGTACATCGTCTTGTCCTTGGGCTCGTAGAAGCCGGCGAGCTGGGCGGTCATCAGCTCCATCAGGCTCCGCTCGTAGTCGAAGTCCGGCGGGACGGTACCGAGCGCGAACATCATCTCCGCTTGCCCCAGCATGGCATCGGCGGGCACCTCGCTCAGCATGTCGCGCCGCACATGCGCGACCATCCCGGCGCGACTGACCAGCTTGCCCCGCACCGGACCCTTCGGCGGCAGCTCGCGCAGACGCGACACTTCGTGGAGAGCGTGCGCGACGACCATGTCGGCCGCGGTGTCGTGGTCCTGCGCGGGCGCGGGCCGCGCGGGGTCCGCGCTCTGCGCCGGGGGTGCCGGGGGAGGCGGTTTCGGCGGAGCCGCAACGGAGGGGCGGGCCTCGCTGCGGCCGCAACCCGCGGAAAGGGAAAGCGCCGCCAGTACAACCAGAGCAGGGATCCTCATGCGCGCCCGGAGCGTAGCCGGTGAGCGCGTGACGAGCCACTCCCGCGGCGGTCGTCTCAGCCCGTCACGGCCTGGCGGATTGCAGCGATCGCGCCCGCTCGATCCGACTTGCCGAACACGGCCGAACCCGCGACCAGCACACTCGCCCCGGCATCGACGACCTGCCGGGCCGTTTGGGTCGAAACGCCGCCATCGACCTCGAGATCGATGTCGAGTCCGGCGTCGTCGATCATGCGACGCAGCGCGGCCAGCTTGGGCAGCACCTGGGGCAGGAACGCCTGGCCCCCAAAACCGGGATTGACGCTCATTACCAGGATCAGATCCGCGTCGCCCAGCACGTAGCGCAGGTGTTCTTCCGGCGTGTGCGGATTGAGCACGACACCAGCGCGCTTTCCGAGACGGCGGATCTCCGCGAGCGTTCGCTGCAGATGCACGGACGCCTCGACGTGCACGCTAAGCACGTCGGCGCCGGCCTGTGCAAACTGCTCGATGTACTTCTCCGGCTCGACGATCATCAGATGCACGTCGACGGGCAGCGCGGTCGCGCGGCGGATCGCCTTCACGATAGGGGGGCCGAGCGTGATGTTGGGCACGAAGCGGCCATCCATCACGTCCACATGGATCCAATCTGCCCCGCCCTTTTCGACCTCGCGGACCTCGTCGGCCAGGCGTCCCAGGTCTGCACTCAGCACCGAGGGGGCAACGCGCACAGATGTCGGCATGAAGCACGGGATACACGACGGCCGGGCGCGCGGCCAGCATCACGGACCGCGCACGAAAAAGGCCCGGAGCTCGATGCGCATGCTGCTGGATTCGCGACTGGCGGCATGTGATACCCTGCACCAGGTCCGGTACACGCCGGCCCTTGAACCGATGCTCACTCGTCCACTCGGCAAGCAGGACTACGACCACATCGTCCAGGTCATCGACCGCTGGTGGGGAGGGCCGACCAGCGCGCTGGCCCATCCCATGTTCTTCTACGAGCTGGGCGCGCTCGCGCGCGTCGTCGAACACGACGGCGTGCTGGTGGGGTTCCTCTTCGGATTCGTTTCGCAGGGATCGCAGCCGACGGGCTACGTTCATCTGGTGGGCATCCACCCGGACTACCGGCGCCGCGGGGTCGGCAAGGTCCTGTACCAGACCTTCGAGGATGACTGCCGCGCAGCCGCGTGCACGCGTCTCAAGGCGATCACGACGACCGGCAACGAGGGTTCCATCGCGTTCCACCGGGCGCTCGGATGGAGCGTCTCCCTCGTTGAAGACTACGCGGGCCCTGCCAGGCCGCGCATGGTGTTCGAGAAGACGCTTTGAGATGACCCAAGGCGAGCCCGGTTCGTTTCCGGCGTCACGCCCCGCACGGCAGGCCCGGGCCCAGCTGGTCGAGGCACTGCAGACCCTGCAATCGCTCGACACGGGAGGCGGCGCGGCGTCGCGCGCACTGGATGCGGCTGCGGCGGCGTCGAGTGCCCTGTACGAGGCCGAGACCCACGCCACGACGCTGCAGGCGTCATTCTCCGGGGTGCGCATCGCGATCGAGCACCTGGGCGGGGCGCTGACGGCGCTGCAGGAGTACGAGGCGGAGAGCTCCGCCGTGCACCCGGCGACGGAGGCGATCGCGCGCACGCTCGCACTGCTCTACCCGATCGCGAAAGCCCAGCAGCGTCAGCGCCGCGAGGTGGTGATGCCGCCAAGCGAGGAGAGCGACGAACGCGAGTCGCACGTCCCACCGGCACCGGAGCCCCTCGGCCGTCCGCGGCGACCCACGCCGTTCTCGGGGTCCAACAAGCGCTCGAGCGGCGGGAGCCGCGTCTTCGTCGAGACGGACATCGGACTCTTCAGCGGCTCGACGTTCTACACGGGCCTGTCGCACGACCTGTCCAACGGAGGGCTGTTCGTCGCCACCTACCAGCCCAAACCGCCCGGCACGGTCGTGTCGCTCTACTTCGTGCTGCCCGACGGCCACGAGGTGGAAGCGTCCGGCGTCGTGCGTTGGACCCGGGAAGCCAGCGAGGACTCGCCGCCGGGGATGGGTATCGCCTTCGCGGACCTGGATCCGGCCGACCTGCAAGCGATTACGCGGTTTTGCGAGGCGCGGCCGCCGATCTATCACGACTCCGCTGACGAAACGTGAGGGGGCGCGGCGGCACCCACCTGGGGCCGCCTATTGATTGTCGCTGAATCGACGATAAGGTTCCTGCGGCTTGCGGGCAGCTGTCCGGAGGACGAGATGCGCACTTCCAGATCCATTCTTGCTCTAGTTGCAGCGGGAGCGGCAGCGTTCGGCTGCGCGAAATCCCAGTCGGTAGGAACCCCCTACGGGTCGTACGGCGGCAGCGGAGGGACGGCCGGCGCCGGGGCCGGCGGTAGCACGGGCGGCACGGGACCCGGAGGCACGGGCGCCGGCGGTAGCACGGGCGGCACGGGCGCCGGCGGCAGCACGGGCGGTACAGGCGCCGGCGGCAGCACGGGCGGTACAGGCGCCGGCGGTAGCACGGGCGGCACAGGCGCCGGCGGCAGCGGAGGCGGCAATTGCACGCCGCCGGTCGCCGGAGGCGCGTGCGATACCTCGCCGCAGTGCGGCTGCAACTCGGGTCAGGCGTGTGTCGTCGTCGACCAGACCACCGGCTCGACCGGCTGCGTGGCGGCCGGCACTATCCAACCCGCCCAGAACTGCTCGAGCGGCACCTGTGTCGCCGGCTACGACTGCGTGGGGAGCGCGTGCAAGAAGTACTGTGACTCGGCGAGCGACTGCGGCGGCGGACAGGACTGCGTCCAGGTCTCGGTCACCAACAGCAGCGGCACCTCGACGCCCATCCCCAGCATGAAGGTGTGCACGAGCGGCTGCGCTCTGGAAAATCCCGGTGCGGTGTGCGGCTCGGGACTCAACTGCTACCAGTCTTCCCAGACCAGCTCAGCGACGGACTGCGGACCTGGCGGCTCCGGCACGGGCGCCAACGGGTGCAGCTCGGCCGATGCCACGACCTGTGCGCCGGGCTACGTCTGCCTGACGGACAACAGCTGCGCCCACTGGTGCCGGGTCGGCATGAGCGATTGCCTCACCGGAAGCTGCGGCAACCTGCAAACGCCGCCTGTCATCAACGGCGTAACGTACGGAATCTGCCAATGACAGACCCGGTGCCGGTCGACGTGGGGCCTGCGGAGCTGCGCAACATCGGATTGTTCGGTGCGTTGCCCGACGACGCTCTGGCGCACCTCGCGTCTACACTGCAACCGATCACGCCGTCGGCGGGCGACGTGGTTTTTCGGGAGGGCGAGGAAGCGCGGGACATGTTCGTCGTGCTGAGCGGCGAGATGGAGATCCTCAAACGCAGCAAGCGCGGCGTCGACGCGCGCGTGGCGTTGCTCGGTCCCGGCGACTGGTTCGGCGAAATGAGCATCCTCGACGTGCAGCCTCGTTCAGCTACTGTGCGGACGCTTGCGCCGTCGCGCCTGCTGCGCATCACGTCCGCGGATCTGGGCGGGCTTTATCGCTACGACGTGAAGGCGTACTCGCTCATCGTGCTGAACCTGGCGCGCGAGCTGAGCCGCCGGTTGCGGGTCGCCGACGGCATCCTGGCCGACTTCGTCGCCAACGTGATGGACAACTACCTGGCGCGACCGGACGGCTGACGCCCGCGCTCAATCCGCGGCAGCGTCTGCAGTACCGGCGTCGCTGCCCGTCGCGCCATCGACGACTGCTGCGTCGAAGTCGACGTCGACGGCACCATCCCGCGCTGCGCCGTCACGGACAGCGCTGTCCCCGCTGGCACCGTCGACCGCCCCGGCCTCGTTCTTGGGAACCGTTCCGGCATCCACAGCGGCGGCAGCCCCCGAGCCGCCGCCGCCGTTCTTGCCTCCGGCAGCGCCACCCGCGGCGTAGCCGGCCCCGCCGACGCCCAGCCCGGGCAGCCCGCCCGAACCACCCGTTGCGTAGTCGTGACCGCCGCCTCCGCCTGGAGTCAACGGCGGCTCGGGTTGCGGATTCAACGCGCACGCCGCCACGCCCAGCATCAAGCCAAGCGAGAGGACAACCAGCGCGCGGAAACTCCGCCCCATGGCGCGAATTCGTAGCACGTCGCGGTCCATCTCGCGCCAACCCGGCAACGCAAGCCGATGCCGCATGAAAACAGCATGGCCGGGGCCCGCAGCAGGCGTGTGCGGGTGGCACAGCCTGGCACAAAACTGGACGTCGCTGACGCGGTCGCCGGGGCTCAGTCGCCGGCCGTGCCGTCCGTCAGAGCATCTCCGGGCGCATCCGTCGCCGCGTCGCCGACTGCTCCCGCGTCTGACATGGCGTCCGTGCCCGCGTCGCTGCCGCCCGCGCCGGCGGCGCCGCCACTTCCAGCCGTGCCGCCCGTTCCGCCGGTGCCGCCCGTTCCAGCCGCGCCGCCCGTTCCGCCAGTTCCAGCCGCGCCGACCATACCACCGGTGCCCGCGCCGCCCGTTCCGCCACTAATTCCGCCTCCTCCACCGGACCCACCCGTGCCGGCGCCCGCCGCGCCGCCGAACGCACCGCCACCCCCGCTGCCACCCGTGTTCATCGATCCGCCACCCCCGCCGGCGTCCGCTCCGACGCCTCCACCCGCACCGTTCTTACCGGTGTCGCTGGGCGGCTCCGGCTGCGGATTGAGCACGCAGGAGCCCATGCTGCCCAGTACCAGAAACCCGATCGCCAAGAAGCCTGTGCCACGCATACCCGGAGTGCTCCGTACCGGGAGTGTAGCAATATCCCAGCCACCCCGTGGAACCCGGCTGGCATGGGGCCGCTCAACCGGCGGAATCCAGCGCCGCTCGCGCCGCCGCCAGTAGCTCCAGCGCCCGCTCCGTCCCGGCCGGTGCTTGCTCGAGCTCCGACGCGACCTGCTCGAGCTCGCCGCACAGCTCCCGCAGTAGAGCGGCGATCTCGTCGGCGTTCGAGCTGAAGATATCGCCCCACATCCTCCCGGGACCGCCAGCACCGTGGGTCAGGCGCGAGAACGCGGGACCGGCCGCGACCCGCGCCCGGTGCCGCTGCGCGAGCATGGCCATGGCGCTGGCCAGGAGCTGCGGCACGTGGCTCGTCAACGCGACCGCGCGATCGTGCTCCGCCGCGCCCATACGCGCCGGCACGGCGCCCACGCGCCTCACCAACTCCTCGACCCGGGCCAGCGCGTCGGCATCGCTGGCCTCCGGGCACAGGATCCAGCGACGGCGCTCGAACAGATCGGCTCTGGCCTGCTCCAGGCCCCCCGTTGGAGCGCCCGCCATCGGATGTCCCGGCACGAAGCGCGACGCGCGGGGAGATCGCACGGCGGCTTCGGCGATCGCTCGCTTCGTCGAGCCGCAGTCGGTAACGACGTCGCCGACCTCGAGGGCTTCATCGAGCTGCGCCACGATCTCCTGCACGGGCATCGCCAGCACGATCAGCGATGCGCCGGTCAGGGCGGCGCGTACAGCGTCGCGATCCGCCGCGTCGACGCGCTCGTCGACTGCGGCGGCCGCGGCAGGCGAGCCGATCACGCCCGCAGCGTCGATCCCGATCCGCTCGCCGCGGGGCTCGGCCGCACGATGCGCCAGCGCAATCGAGCCGCCGATCAGGCCCAGTCCGACCACTACCAGCCGTGTCATCGCTGCTCCGGGGTGAGCGTCATCCCCGGACGGCTGCGCCGACTGCACGCAGCTTCTCGGCGAGCTCCACGGCGTCTTCCCAGCTGAGCGTAGCCGGCACGCGAGGCAGGTCGCCCTCGCGTCCGACCCACACGCGCAGGATCACGCCGTCCGCGCCCGCCGCGATCGCCGCACAGGCCACCGCCGTCGAATAGCGGGCGCGCTGCGCGATGGTCGGCACGTCGACTACGATGGGCACGTGTGTGCGGATCTTGGCGCGGGCGATCGCCGCGATCTCGAGCGTCCGGGCGCCGTTGGGATACTCGCCTCCTGCTTCGAGCAGCACCACGCTACCCTCGCGGCGTTCGAGCTCCTTCTCGGCTGCGCCGATCCACGAATTGGCGCCCCAGCTCGGGGCACGCTCGACGAACACCACCGGCCAGCGCGGCTCGGCCGGCTGCGGGTGCAGAGGCAGGCAGGCCAGCGATCCGATGGTCTCGGGCGCAAGCCGCGAGCGCGTCACCGCGGAGTCGAACGGCCTCCCCGCCGCCACCGCGTACGGCAGCTCCGCCGACGGCGGGCCGTTGTCCCCCTCCACAAGCGAACCGTTGCGCTGCGTCGTCAGACCGATGGGCTCGATGGCGATCCACGGTCGCTCTCCACCGATGATGCCCCAGGTTCCCTCGACGACGCTCGAGTGCTTCCGGAAACGGCGCGACGCGAGCCGGAACGGCTCGCTGACGCGCACAACCTCGGCGACACCGGCGAGCTCCCGTACGACCGCCACGTCGTCCTGGGTCACGTCCCCGACGACGCCCAGGATCGTGCGGCTCTGCCCACTCGAGCGATGCACGTCGAAGCCCGCGCCAACCAGGCACGACATCACGGACTCGATGGCCACCTCCGCCGTTTCCGGCTCCATCACGACGATCATGGGACCGACGAGGGTAGCAAAACCCGGCCCGCCTGGGAGGGCTATCGTCAAGGCCCCTCCCAGGCCCCGCACCGGGGCGGAAGCCGCACTCCGGCCGGCCCCCGCCAGCGCCGTTTTTGTCGCGGACTTCCCGGGGATTGTCGCTGGTGGCCGCTTCGAGGCGACGCCGCTATGGTGTAGGGCGGAAGGCGAACCCGAGCGCAAACCCCCGTGCAACCCATCGAGACCCCGCCCGATCCCCTGCTCGGCACCCTCGTCGCCGAACGCTACCGGATCCTCAAACCGCTCGGCGAAGGCGGCATGGGTCAAGTGTACCTGGCCGAGCACGAAGCCATCGAGAAGAAGGTCGCCGTCAAGGTGCTCCGGCGGGAGTACTCGGAGAAGCCGGATATCGTCGCTCGCTTCCAGCAGGAAGCAGTCAGCGCTTCGCGCATCAAGCACCCGAACGTGCTCGACGTGTTCGACTTTGGACAGCTCGACAACGGCTGCTTCTTCCTGGCCATGGAGTTCCTGGAAGGGAACGACCTCGCCGACGAGCTCACGCGCCATCGCTTGCTCGATCCCCAGCGGGGCGTGCGCATCGCGCTGCAGATCTGCCGCGCGCTCGCCGCCGCGCACTCGCGCGGCGTCGTGCACCGCGACATGAAGCCCGAGAACGTCTTCCTCCAGCACATCGGCGACGGCGAGGAAATCGTCAAGATCGTCGACTTCGGCATCGCCCAGCTGCGGAGTACGGAAGAAGCCGCCGCTTCGGAACCGAAGCGCCGGCGGCTGACGCGCACCGGCATGATCTTCGGGACACCCGAGTACATGGCGCCCGAACAGGCTGCCGGGAAGACAGCCGACTTGCGCGTCGACGTGTACGCCACCGGCATCATCCTGTACGAGATGTTCACCGGCGCGGTGCCGTTCACGGGTGAGACGTTCATGGCAGTGCTCGCCGCGCACCTGAACAACCCGACGCCGACGATGACGTCGGTGTGCCCGGACCTGCAGGTCTCGATCGAGATGCAGCACGTCATCGTGCGCGCCCTGCTCAAGAATCCGGACGAGCGCTTCCAGTCGATGGGCGAGCTCGCGGCTGCCATCCTCGCCACGCCCGAGGGCGCCACCGTGGGACGCCACGGCTCGATACCGGACGCGCCAGCCCAGCAGTTCATCTCGGCGGGCAACGCCATGGACCCCGCCCCGGCTGCGACCGGCACGCCCACCTCGGCGCAGTTCGGCGCCGGCGGCGTAGCCCCCGCGCACGCGGGCACTGCGGCGCAGTTCCCCGGCGCCAGTCCCGGCCTCGACGCTCCGGAATCCAAACCGCTCCCGCCCCAGAGCCGGACCGGCAGCGTCCCCGCACAGACGCGCCTCGACGCATCCGGCTCGGTGCCGGGCGTTCCCACGCGCCGCTCGCGGACGGGCCTTTTCCTCGCGCTGCTCGTGCTCGGCGGCGGCGGCATCGCGGCTGCCCTGCTCTTCCTCAGGTCGCGCGTCGTGCCCACACCGCCTCCCATCCTGGCGGACAGCGCGCCGGTCGCGGCCAGCATTCCGGCACCCCCGGCATCCGCAGCCCCGGCGGCCTCCACCGCCGCAGTACCGGCGCCCAGTGCATCGGCAAGCCCCGCAGCCACGGCCATCCATCTGCACGTCCAGTCCACACCGGCCGGCGCCGTGGTGAAGAAGAACGGATTCCAGGTGTGCGACAAGACGCCTTGCGAAGTCGACGCGCACCCCGACGAGACGCTCGAGCTCGAGGCGTCGAAAGGCGTCCTGCACGGCAAGGCCAAGGTCCTGGCACAGCGCGATCAAACGGTGGAGATCAAGCTCGTCGCCCCCGCAGCCCCGCACCCGCACCCGCCGAAAGCCCCGAAGATGTGCGAGGTGATGGTGGACGGGCTCAAGATCCTGCGTCCCTGCAAGTAGCTCCCTCGCGGGGCTTGACCTGGAGAAGTCGGCGCGGATAGGAAAAGGTGCGGGTTTGGCGCACGAAAGCGTGCGGGGAGAACGGAAGCAGGGAATGCGGGAGTCCTGGAAGTCGCGCTTCGGGTTGATCCTGGCGGCAGCCGGCAACGCCGTGGGCATCGGAAACCTCCTCAGGTTTCCGGGGCAGGCCGCAAAGAACGGGGGCGGCGCGTTCATGCTGCCGTACCTGATCTCGCTGGTGATCTTCGGGCTGCCGATGATGTGGATCGCCTGGACCATCGGGCGACTCGGCGGACGGCACGGCCACGGCACCACGCCCGGCATCTTCGACAAGATGACGAGCTGGAAGGGCGCGAAGTACCTCGGCGCGCTCGGCGTCGCCATCCCGCTCGTGTTCTGCTTCTACTACACGTACCTGGAAGCATGGTGCCTCGGCTACGCGTGGTTCTCGTTCCACGGCACCTACGAGCACGCGCACCTGACGACGTTCCTCTATGAATTCCAGGGCGTCATGTCGAGCGGCAACTACTTCTCGTCGGTCAGCGTCGCCTTCGGCTTCCTCCTCGTCACGGTCGCGCTCAACGTGTGGGTGCTGTACCGCGGCGTCGCTGGCGGCATCGAGCTGCTCGCAAAGATCGCGATGCCGCTGCTCCTCGTCTTCTGCCTCTTGATGTGCATCCGCATCTTCACGCTGCCGGATGCCAAGGGATCGGTCGGCGACGGGCTAGCCTTCCTCTGGAACCCGAACTTCTCCGCGCTCCTCAAGCCGGACGTCTGGCTGGCTGCCGCGGGGCAGATCTTCTTCACGCTCAGCATCGGGTTCGGCGCCCTGGAGTGCTACGCGAGCTATCTCGGCAAGGACGACGACGTCGCCGTCAGCGGCCTCACCACTGCGGCCACCAACGAATTCGTCGAGATCATCTTCGGCAGCATGATCGCCATTCCGGCGGCGGCGGTGTTCTTCGGCGCGGCCGCCATCCCGACGGTCGCCTCCAAGGGCACCTTCGACATCGGCATGGTCAGCATGCCGGAAATCCTCCGCTCCACCGGTTCGTCGCACATCTTCGGCACGATCTGGTTCTTGCTGCTGTTCTTCGCGGCGTTCACCTCGTCGGTCGGCGTTTGCCAACCGGTGATGGCCTTCTTCCAGGACGAGGCCAAGCTCAGCCGCGGCGCCGCGGCCGCGCTGGTCGGCATGTTCTGGCTGCTGGGCAGCATCCCGGTGGTGTTCTTCCTGAAGTACGGATTCCTCGACGAGCTTGACTTCTGGGCCGGCACGCTGGGCCTGGTGCTGTTCAGCGGGATCGAAGCGGTGCTGTTCTCCTGGGTGTTCGGCATCGGCAAGGGCTGGGACGAGCTGCATCGCGGCGCGCTGATGAAAGTGCCACGGGTCTTCCGCTTCTTGATGCGCTACGTCACGCCGATCGCGTTGATGTTGATACTAGGGGGGTGGGTCTACAACGACGTCATCGTCGGCGGGAAGATGACCCCCAAGCCCCAGCTCATCACCTCCATCCTCGGCGAGCAGAAGATCAAGGGGGAGTTCGAATCGGCGGGAGCCAAGCCGAAAGACAAGAAGGCGCACGCCCAGGCGGAGGGCGCGCTGATGGGCGCGATCACCAACGCCGGGCGCGACCTCAAGGCCTGGGCAACGATAACCGTCGACGAGAAGGGCGCCGTCAGCGTCACCAAGCTCGACGGCGACCCGCTGTTCGTCAAGGCGATGCCCGCCGGCGAGCTCGCGAAGATGCTGGAGCTGCAGCGCTTCCACTACACGGAGAACGGCGACCCCCACGCGGGACACTGCCAGATGGTGATCGAGGGGCTGTACACGACGCCCTACATCTGGCTCGCACGCGGGCTCATCCTGGGCCTCGTCATCCTGTTTCTGATCATGGTGCGGGTGATCTGGAAGGCCCGCGAAGAGAAGGAGCTGGACGGCGAAGTCGCCGAGGTCGGCGGCGTGAAGGTGGAGGAGGAGGCGACATGACAACCGCTGGCTGGGTCATGATGCTGACCACCTGGGGCGTGGTCATCCTCGTCAACGTCTTCTGCATCCTCAGACTGCTCGGCAAGCGCTAACCGCGTCTCTGTCATCGGGCCGACCAACTTGCGCCAGCTCTGGCTGAACCATCGGGGAAGGATCATCGCCGGGGCGGTGGGCCTCGTGTTGCTGGCGCTGCTTCCGTTGGTGCCGGGCACCACCACGCCCGCGGGGCGGCACTACGACTGGACAGCGCTGCTTCCACCGCTGGTCGCGATCTTCCTCGCCCTCACCACGCGCCGCCTGCTCGTCTCGCTGGGCGGCGGTGTGCTCTCGGGCGCGCTCCTCCACCACGGGCTCGTACTGGGCGTGCCCTACGGCGTGCGCGACTACGTGTGGAAAAACGCGCTGGAGAGCTCGCACCTGTACATCATCGGATTCACGCTGGCGCTGCTCGGCATGGTGCAGGTCACGGCGCGGTCCGGTGGAGCGCGCGGCATCGTCGAGTCCGTCGCACGCTGGGTCGGTTCGGCGCGATCCACCAAGCTCGGCACCGCGATCATGGGCGTGCTCGTGTTCTTCGACGACTACACCAATTGCATGTTGGTCGGACCGACCATGCGTCCGCTTTCCGATCGCTGGCGGGTGTCGCGCGAGAAGCTGGCCTACCTGGTCGACTCCACGGCCGCGCCCATCGCGGGCCTCGTCCTCATTTCCACATGGATCGGCTACGAGACGGGCCTGCTCGGCGACGTGGCCCGCGACCTCGGCGTACACCAGAGCGGCTATGCGCTCTTGTTCACGGCGCTGCCCTATCGCTTCTACTGCATCTTCACCATCTGCTTCGTGTTCATCTCCTCGGCGTCCGATCGCGACTTCGGGCCCATGCTGGAGGCCGAACGTCGTGCACGCTTCGAAGGAAAGCCCACCCGCGACGGCGCCCAGCCGCTAGGGCAGGTCGACACGCGCTACGCCGAGCCACCGCCCGGCAAGCCGCGGCGCTGGATCAACGCGGCACTGCCCCTGGTCACGGTGATCGTCGGGACGCTCGGCGGCTTGATCGTCGACGGGGGCGGTAGCGCCCGGCTCCGCGCGCACCCGTTTTCGCTGCTCTCGTTCGGCTTCTGGCAGGACACCCTGGGCGCGAGCGAAAACAACGTCGCGGTGCTCTTCTACGCCGCGCTTGCTGGCGCCGCGATGGCCGTGCTGCTGCCGCTCGTGCAGCGCATCCTCACGCCCACCGAAGCGCTGGGTGCCTTCCTGGGCGGCGTGCGCGCAGCGCTGTACGCCGTGGTCGTGCTGATCCTGGCGTGGGGGCTCGCAGCGGTGTGCAAGGATCTCGGTACGGGACCGGTGCTCGTCGCTGCCATCGGGCGCTCCATACCGCCGGTGGCCGTGCCGATGGTGACGTTCCTGGCCGCCGCCGCGGTCGCCTTCGCGACCGGCACCTCGTGGGGCACGATGGCGATCCTGATCCCGACGGCGGTACCCCTGGCGCATCACGTCGGCGGCCAGCCGCTGATGTTGATCAGCATGGCCGCAGTGCTCGACGGGTCGATCTTTGGCGATCATTGTTCGCCGATCAGCGACACCACGCTCATGTCGAGCATCGCATCCGGCAGCGATCACCTCGACCACGTGTACACGCAGTTGCCGTACGCCGTCTCCGCGATGCTGCTCGCGCTCTTCGCCGGATATCTTCCTGCTGCGCTTGGCGCCCCGGCGCCGCTATCCTACGGGCTCGGCATCGTGGCCACGTTCTGTCTCATCTACCTTCTCGGCCGCCGGCTCGGCGACGCGCCACCCGCGGCTGTCTCCGACCCGCCCTCCAGCTAGGCCAGTGTCAGAGCCTTCCCCGGACACTCCGCTCGGCAACCGCCGGCGCTTCACCTTCCAGGGCAACCTCCGCGACACCCGTCACGGTTGGCTCAGGCTGACCCCCGCCTATTCCGTGCATCTGGTGCGCGAGCGGCTGGCAGAGCTCGGTCGGGATCACATGCCAGTGCTGGACCCTTTCTCCGGCACCGGGACCACGCTTCTGGCCTGTGCCGAGCAGGGGCTGCCGGGCGACGCAGTCGATTTGAATCCGTTTCTGGTCTGGCTCGCGCGCGCCAAGCTCGCGCGCTACCCGGCGCCGGCACGCGAGAAGGCGCGAAAGCTCGTCGCGCGGATGGTTCGCTCGGCGCTGGGGCGGAGCCCGGCACAGCCATGGCTCCCGCCGCTGCACCGGATCGACCGCTGGTGGGAGCCGGAAACGCTGGCTGCTCTCGGACGGGCCTTCGCCGCCCTGGGCGAGTCGGACGCGCCCCCCCGCATTGTCGACCTGGCCCGCGTCTCGTTCTGCCGCGCGCTCATCGACTGCGCCAACGTCAGCTTCGGGCACCAATCGATGTCCTTCAAACAGAGCGACGGCACGGCCGGCGGAAAGAAGCGCGTCGCCCTGGCGCTCGAGCGCGCGCTCGAGTCGGTGCTGCCGGCGGCAGCCGAGCCGCTCGGACGCGGCCCGCGCCGCGTCGTGCTCGGCGACTCGCGGCGCCTCGACAAGGCGCTGCCCCGGCGGCGCTACGGCGCCGTCATCACCTCGCCGCCCTACCCGAACCGCATGAGCTACATCCGCGAGCTCCGGCCCTACATGTACTGGCTCGGCTACCTGGAAGACCGCAAAAGCGCCGGTGAGCTCGACTGGCAGGCGATCGGCGGGACCTGGGGCGCGGCAACCAGCCGTCTTTCCACCTGGAATCCGACACGCCCCCGCCAGGAGCTGCCGGAGCTCGAGCGCATCGCAGCGGAAATCGCGGAGCAGAGCCCGCTGCTCGCGGCCTATGTCCGGAAATACTTCTTCGACATGGCGGGCCATGTCGAACGCCTGGTACCGCGGTTGGCGCGGGGCGGCACGCTCGCCTACGTCGTCGGCAACTCGAAGTTCTACGACACGCTGCTGCCCGTCGAGCAACTGTTCGCGACCCTGTTCGAGCGGGCGCGTCTGGTGAACGTCGACATCGAGGTGTTGCGTAAGCGCACCTCCAAGCGCGAGCTCTTCGAATACTGCGTGACCGCGCGTAGACCGTGAACAACGGCGCGGAACGCGCGGACCGACGCTAGGCCGCCTGCGCGATCATGCCGAACGCGGCGACACCGAGACGACGGAGCTGGCGGCGCAGCTTCTTGACGGCGTCGGGAGGCGCACCGAGCGAAGCGGCGAGCAGCTCGGCGGCCCAGCCGTCGAGAGTGCTCGTGCCGCAAGCCGAAAGGTCGTCGCTCTCGCCTCTGAGCACGCGGCTCCACGCGTCCGAGGTGGCGGCGCATGCGGCGCTGGCGAAAAGACCGGCATCGCGGACCTCGGCGAAACCACGTGAGACCAGCGCCTCGACGACTTCCGGCGCGAGCCCGTCGCTGGCCAGCGTGCCGTGCTCGACAAAGCCGGGAAGACCGGCCGCAATGCGCGACGCCCCCGCGTCCATGGCAACGCGGGCCAGCGCCGAGACGAAGACGGCGAAAAGGTCCTCCCGTGGCTCCGCGGCCCCATCGACCGCGGGCTCATCGACCACCGCGGGCTCATCCACCGGCGCAGGCTCTGGAGCCGGGATATCCTCGACGACCAGAGCGGCCAGCTCGACCGGCACCGCCTCGACCGGAGGAGCCTGTTCGACGAGCACAGGCTCTTCCGCCAGCTCGACCTCGATATCGATGTCGAGCAGCCCGTCGTCCCCCTCGTCCGGTAGATCGAACTCGGCTTCCGCCGGCTCGGGAGGCGGCTCACTGCGGGGCGCGGGCCGCGGAAGCCATTGCGCGGGCGCACAGGGCCGGTTCACGACCCACAACGCTCCGTCGTGAAGGTCCGGATTGTCGTTCGGAAACTCGGCAGAAGCCGTACGGCGGTGTTCCACGGATCGGTGCCTCCACTGATCCCGTATCCGCCGTCCAGCCGAATGGTCAAGAAAGCCGCGGGAAACGGCGCTACTGCGCGTTCGCCACAACGCTGGCGGCGTTGGCCGGAGTGGCCCCGCCGCTGGGAAGCTTCACGCCTTTTCCAGCCAGGATGTAGTTGGTGACGGCCCAGTACTGCGCGTCGCTCAGGGTTCCTGCGTGGCTCTTCGGCAGCGGCATTTTCGCCTTCACGAAGCTGAAAACGTCCTGCGCCGTGGCGAATGGGCCGGCGTCGCCGTCGTGGCCGTGCAGGGGCAGCCCGTTCGGCCCCATCACGGGCGGAGCGTGCGGCCCGCCTCCTCCGCTCTTGCCATGGCAGTCGGCGCACTGGCTCGCGTACACGTCCGCGCCCTGGGGCGCCTGCTGCTGCGCGTAGGCCAGCTGGGGCTCCGACGCGCCCATGCCGCCCGCACAGCCCACGACGGCTAGACCGACCACCAGCGCGGCCCAGCGCGCTACTTCCCGACCGAAATGCATGCTGTTGCTCCTTTGTACGGGGCCATCTGGGGCAGGCACCCCACGGATGTCAAATCCCCGGCCTACTCGTGCCAGGAACAGCGGCCTCCATCGCGCGGGCAGGCTATCCTCCCGGCATGCGCTCGATGGCCGCCCGCATCCACGCCTCCCCGCTCTGGCAGCGCCGCAGACTTCCGGCCCTGGCCCTACTGCTGATCGCCGTGGCGTTCGCGAGCGTCGCCTGCTCCGCAACGCCGCCCCCGCGGTGGCAGGAAGGCGGCGCGCCGCTCTTGATCGCGCCGGCACGCTGGGATCGCGCCAACGGAGATCACATCGAGATCAAGGCGAACGGCCAGGTACTCGACAACGGAGATCCGGTGCTGTTCATCGACCGCGCCGGGCGCGTCACCGACGAGAGCTACGAGCCGGTCGCGATCCTGCTTCCCGACGGCTACGTCGCCGGCACCGACAACCGCCTGCTGGGGCGCGTGGGCGTGACCAACGCGGCTCCGCCCGGCTCGGCCACCGCGTGGTTTTCCATCCTGCCCAACGGACAGGTGATGCGCTTCGACGCGGACGGCGACCGCGAGAACGCGGGCGTCTGGCACGGCTGCAGCGGCCCCCTGATGCGCACCTGCACGCTGGTCACGCACATCCTCTTGGTGCAGTCGTACGCGAACCGACCCAACCCCACTGTGGGCGTGGGCATCGGCATCGGATTCTGATTCCGGCGCCCGGCTCCGCGCTCTGGGTGTCGACGACCTCACCATGCCGCGCTATTAGCCTGCGTTCACGGAGGAGACATGCTCGACGTCCGGTACGTCACCGAACACATCGACGAGGTCGAAAACCAGCTCCGGCGCCGTTCGCCCGAGGCGGCACAGGCGATCGAACCGGTCGTCACGCTCGCCGCGCGCCGCCGCGAGCTGATCGGCGAGACCGAGAAGCTCCAGGCCCGCCGCAACGCAGCGAACCAGGAGATGAGCAAGCTGGCCAAGGGCAGCGACCAGGCGGCCTTCCAGGCGCGCCGCGATGAGCTCAAGGCGCTCTCCGCGGAGGTCAAGCAGCTGGAGTCGAAGCTCGCCGCCGTCGAAGCGGAGATGGAGGAGCGCCTGCTTGGCGTGCCGAACATGCCGCACGCCTCGTCGCCCGACGGGAAAGGCGAAGCGGACAACCCCGTAGTCCGCAGCTGGGGAGACAAGCCACAATTCGCCTTCAAGCCGCAGGCGCACTGGGATCTCGGTACCCAGCTCGGCATCCTCGACTTCGAGCGGGCGGCAAAGATCTCCGGCGCGCGCTTCGCCGTCCTCTGGGGACTGGGCGCGCGCCTCGAGCGCGCCCTGATCGCGTTCATGCTCGACCTGCACACACGCGAGCACGGCTACACCGAGGTCTACCCACCGTTCCTGGTCAAGGCCGAGGCGCTGCGCGGCACCTCGCAGCTGCCCAAGTTCGAGGAAGATCTGTTCAAGACGCGGCGCAGCGGCGAGGACGACCCGAGCCCGCTCTACCTCATCCCTACCGCCGAGGTGCCGGTGACGAACCTGCACGCGGAAGAGATCCTCGACGGGAAGAAGCTGCCCATCGCCTACACCGCGTACACGCCGTGCTTCCGCAGCGAAGCGGGCTCATACGGCAAGGACGTGCGGGGCCTCATCCGCCAGCACCAGTTCGACAAGGTCGAGATGGTGCGCTTCGCCAAGCCGGAGTCGTCGCTGGAAGAGCTCGAGCTTCTGACGGGGCACGCGGAGAAGGTGCTCCAGAGGCTGGGGCTGCACTACCGGGTGGTGGAGCTCTGTACGGCCGATCTCGGGTTCGCTTCGATGAAGACGTACGATCTCGAGGTCTGGCTTCCCTCGCAGGATGCGTACCGCGAGATTTCCAGCTGTTCCTGCTTTGGCGATTTCCAGGCGCGGCGCGCGCGGATCCGCTACCGGCCGGAACCGAAAGCCAAGCCGCGGCTGGTCCACACGTTGAACGGCTCCGGGCTGGCAATCGGCCGCACGCTGGTCGCGATCCTGGAGCAGTACCAGCACGAGGACGGAAGCGTCACGATTCCGGAGCCCCTCCGCCCGTTCATGGGCACGGACCGCATCGTGGCGGGCTAGTACCACGTTTCCATCGAAGCGATGGGTGCTTCGCACGCGCGGCTGCGCCGCGCAACGCGGAACTAGCACCGTTTGTCTGGGGCGCAGCAGCGCCCCCTCGGCTTCGCCGAGCCTCCCCCTCGACCGCTCCGCGCTCGTCTAGCCCCTCGATTCATGAGAATCGAGGTACT
>Ga0114931_10000343_pt1 | contig 55152 bp, 40 predicted proteins | sample 2SBtaG_FD_89579 | JGI IMG/M metagenome (GOLD analysis project Ga0114931, IMG submission 89579) | Deep subsurface microbial communities from Kolumbo volcano to uncover new lineages of life (NeLLi) - 2SBTROV14_V59a metaG | ecosystem: Environmental > Aquatic > Marine > Volcanic | place: Kolumbo... | reverse complement strand
TATAACTAAATGATCATCGATTTTTGGACCTGCTCCGCCAATAAACTTACCCTTGGAATTTAAATATCCGGCGCCGCCAATTTGCTTAGCTTTAGGAGGACCCCCCGCATTTTTTCCTTGTACTTGTACATTAACGTCCTTAGTATCTGGTTTAGTAAAAAGTTCACGGATATGATTAAAAGCGTCACTTATATGACTCGTAAAACCACCGGTATTTGATTTTATATCCTCTAATAGCCCGATTTGGGTGTCTTGTTTTGTTGTAATAGGCTCATACTTATCTTCTTTATAATACTTCTTTTTTATTTCCTCTAATGTTGACCCAAAAGTGTCATGAAGAGAATTTAAAGCCTTGTTTAAATCGCTATACATTTTAAAATCTATTCCCTGCGTCTTAGTGGCCCCTTCTTTTTGAAATTTAATATACTCTTTAACTCTAGCTTCAGCACCAGGAACATTTTGGTATTTTTTTATTTCTTCTGAAATATTCTTTACTTTGCCTGCATCAGCTATCAATTGATCTAGTATTGTCTTAACATTCGATAATTGACTACGTTCTGTTGGGCTAAACTTCCTAGATTGTGCCATAGTTTCTAAACCAGTGGCCATCTCTTTAAAGGGTTGTATTTCATCAGCTAATTTTTTATTAGCTTCACGTTGTTTTCGTTGATATTCGTAAGCCTGTTTCAGTGCGGGAATATCATGTAGTTGCATCAACAATTGTTGACGTTCCTTACCTTGTACATTTCCATACGCTAATTTATTTTTGATATCTACTTCTTTCATAGTAAACTGATCTGTAGTCATACCTGGAATATCAACTCCTACTCTACGAGCACGGCGCCTAAATTCTGGAAGCACTAGTTGTTGAGCAAATGGGCTACTTCCGCCTAATCTTTTAGACATAGCCTCATCAAAACTCTTTATTCCTGGTTGTTGATTTACTGCCTGACTAACTTTTAATCGATCAATACTATCATTTAATTTATACATAATTGCAGACACATCGGTAAATTTGGCTACAGTGTCTATTATTTGTTGATAAACAGTGTTAGTCTCTTCTAATTTGCTTTTAAATCTAGAAATGCTCTCCGCTTGAGTATCTATAGTAGCAGTAAGAGAAGCTATAACAGCCTCTTCATTCTTTATTCTAGAAAGGTATTCCTTTCTTTTACCCTCATCAGTAGTAGTAGTTAAAGCTCCCCTGTATAAACTAAGTTTATCTCTTTCTCTTGCCCTTTCTTTCACCGTCGTTGCTTGCTCAGCTACCGTTCTAGATAAATACTCCGATGTCTTATTAATATCGTCTTGAAGTTGTTTAGAATAAGTAAGCGCATCTTTAACACCGCTAGTAGCATCCTTATACATGCGTTGTTGTAACGGTAACTCCCTATCTAATTTAGCAGTAGGAGCGGCACCAACAAATCCTTTTAGCCCAGTTGCTTTACTAAATCTATATTTAGCTACAGTATCTTCTTGTATTTTACGTATACGTAACTCTCTAGCAAAAAGATCATCTTGATCACGTTTTGCTCTTATAGCTTCGTCCTTCGCAAGCTGTTGTTTCTTCAAGGACTCATCTTCCGACAATTTTTTAATCTGGTCCATATACAATTGTCTATTTTGTTTAATTGTTGCCTCTACCCTTTTCTTATATTCTTGTGGAGATGATGTTGCTGGTACCGTACGTGTAACTTCTTTTGCGCCCTTATTTATAGCAGTAACTTCTGTTTCTGTACCGCCAACTGTTCTATACAAAGCTCTCTTAAATACTTTAGGATACTTTTTTTCTAACTCCATTAAAGCCTTCATTTGTTTCTCAGCTTGTCGAGACCTATCTGCTATTTGAGTATCTAAATCATCTCTACCAGCTAGATAACCAGCACCTGTAGCTGCTCCGCCTGCTAAAATAGCAGCAAGTATTGGGTGCCCTCCACCAGCCTGTAATTTAGCCTTACTTCTAATCTTCTCATATCTTTTATTCAATTCTTCCTCAGACATATTATTAACTTTAGCTAGTTCAATGGCAGTTTTTTTGGCTATCTCTTCAGTATCAACGCCTGTCTTACTCTGGGCATACTCTTTAGCTTTTGAAGAAAATGTCCTAAATAATCCAGCTAATTTTACATCCGCCCCGCTAGTTGATTCTCCGGCCGCCTTCTTTTTTAAACGTTCTTGATATGTTTCCTCAATTTTTTTATCTAATTTATCTAATGATTGTGGTAATTTATTTCCAAGAGTTTTATATAGTTTAACAGCACCATACACACTTAAGGCAGTACCACCAACGCCTAATTGCGCAATAGAAGACATCCCTAGTTTTCTAGCCACTCCCATAGCAGTACCACTAGTTGCAGCACCTACCTGTATTGTCCTAGCTAACTCAAATGATTTTTTTTCTTCTTGTATAGCACGTTCTGTAGCAGCTAATCTTTTACCTATTTGAGCTTTTTTAGTCTCATTTAACGTTGCAGCACCGACTTTTAATTGATTCTCTAAGTTCTTTTTTTGCTCATTTAATACATCTAACGTTTTACTTGAAGCGCGCTTTTGAAAAGTAGAATATACTACTGTAGCAGCATGTAATTTCAATATATTCTTTGCGGTTTCACCTAAAGGTTTCTTAGATTCTTCTTGTATTTTTAAATACTTTTTATATTCAGATCTATCTTTAAGTGGAGTCTTATCATTTCGAACGAATATCTTATCAGGAGAAAGTGGAAGCGGTCTAAAAATAGACGAATACTTAGGATTTATCTTATAGTCAGGCTTTTTCGCGTTAATTTTATCCACTTCCTCCGAAAACGCCTTAAAAAAATTTTCAGGACTAATTCCCTTATACACACGTTGTACCATTTCTTCTGGTCCAATGTTTGGCCCAAAAAGATTATTATGAGTCATTAAAGTGGCTTTTGCTTTAGCAAGGTTACCGCCACTATATTTAATTAAATCTCTGGACAATTTATTAATGTTGGCTTCCGCCTTCTTGACACCTTCAATGTTACCACGTTGTAGCATCTTGTCACTGTATTTAGTAAGCTTCTGTATAGCCCCAGCTGTAAATTCAGCTTTAACTCGATTCTTTCCTAAAGCTACTCTGACCCCAGCACCTATCGGAACCGGCCCCCATTTACGAAGTCTGAGCCCTACACCTGCAAAAGAACCTTTAGCAACATTTTTATTATACTTTTCCATCATCCTATCCATAGCCTTCTCTGGATCAGTAAACTTACTAATAAGCTCTTCTATTCCACTTGACACTTTCTCCAGTACAGATACGGTAGCTGCTGTGTTCTGTGCTATGGTCTTAGTATCTATTTTTAAAGTACTAAAGCCTTTATCACTAGTAGCTGCTACTGTTTTAACATATTCTTTCTGTTGTTCTGGAGTTAACTGTGCTCCAAATCCTTTAGCTACATTTTCTATACTATTAATCGCTGCAAGAGCTTTATCAGCGCTATAAACATTTTCAGCAGCGGCTCTTTTTCTTATTTGATCCATTCTTATGCCAGACGCTGTTGCTCTAGCCTCAGGATTTTCTCTTAATAATCTTTGTAAAGGGCTAAGATCACTAAATTTCCTAACCCCTAAGTTTATAGAATCAAGCCCCTTAGTAACCCCCTGCATATAACCAGCAGTTTCTTTTTCTATTTTCTGCCTACTACTCTCCATAGCAATATTTTCTTGAAGCGTTCTTGTACCGGCCTCAAATGTTTTATTTAAATCTGCTAGAACTGCCATATATTGAACTATTACCTGTGTATTTTTTAATTCCGTATTAATTTTTGTTATCTCTTTATAAGTACTTTTAGCAGCAGCACTAGCTTCAGGCCCTAAACCTGATAATTGCCTTTTTTGTAGAGATTTAATTAGGTTACTACGTTGCGTAGACAAGTCTTTATATTCTGTCATGATCTTTGTAAAATAATTCTTGGAAGGAAGTTCACCATAAAATGGAGAAAGGCCTCCAGCTGCGTTAGGCCTATTTTCAAACCCCTTGGAAGTCTGAAGAAGTGTGCTAGTTGGTATGTCACTATAGAATCTTTCTCCTAAAGAAAACTCACGTTTAAATTGTTTTTCCGTGACTCCTCTAAGTCCTGCCGACGCTCCTGCAACAAATTCAGTTAGACCATCAATGCGCTCCTGTAAATCTGCTTGTACCTTATTTGTTGGGAAAATGGCTTCTGTCATCTTTTGTACATCCACATCATACAACCTAGACGTCATAGACTTGGTCTTAGTATTAAAATAGTCTATATACCATGCCATTGTTCCATCTACTCTTTTTTTAAGACTCAACCTTGCTTGTCCACCAGCAGCATTAAGACGCTGTTCACCGTAAGAGGTTAAAGTGACTAAATCACCAGTCCTCGCTAAAATCTTACCCTTATCTTTACCTTTTTCAACCGGCGTTCTAGCACCTATATTAGCAGATTCCAAATTTGCTACTGAAAGTGTCTTCCTAGCCTCTAAAAATCCTTTCATTTCAGGATGTAAAGCCTTCATTATTTCAGACCCCTGTACATCAACAGCACTAACTTTTCCTTTAAGTCCCTTTACCTGAAATTTTGGTTCCACTTTCACAGCTACTTCATAGGCCTTAGTGAACACATCTGAACTTAAATATTTCTCTATTTCTTTAGAACTTAGACCAGTAAAGTTTAATTTATTTTTAAGTACACTTTGAAGGCCTCTATAAGTTTCCTGATATACTTCTCTCCCCTTCTTAACCTTTTTCTTAAGGCGTTCTATATCAGCATCAAATGCAGTAGATAAAGGGTATTTACGTTTAGCTGCTAATAATTTATTTAATTTAGTAGTGGCAGCGTCTAATATCTTAGCCGGTGCTAATTTTATCCCTTTAGCAAGTTGTTTACCCACCAGAGGGACCTCACTGATCAAATCCTTCCATATCTTTTTAGTATTCTCAAAACCACCAGTTTCAGTCAGATCATGTACATATTTTTTAACCACATCTAAAGAAGTTTCTAATCCTCTGTTAGATTGTACCTTCTGAAGAACTTTTATATAATCTTCCAGGTTGCCAGTGGCTTTAATAACCGCATTACCTAATTTATCATAACCTATTACATAATTAGCGTTTTTATCTGCTAATTTATTAGTAATGTCCACGGTCTTTTTTTGTACCTAATCATAGTAGTCAAAGGTGATTTATAACTATCTAAAGACATTCTTGTTTTTTTAATATCTGGACGACGAGCTAAATTAGCTTCTGACACTAATTTATTTATATGCTTATACTCATTGCTAATACCTTTTAAAGAATCAAGTTCTTCACTATTAGTTCTATAAGACGCATAAACCGAATTCGCATAATCCTTTGCTGACATACTCATTTTTTTAAAATAGTGAGTTACTCCTTTAACAGCAGGGTACATTGCAACCATAGTAACTGCTAGAGGAGCAATTGCTTTTACTAAACCAGTGTTTTCAGCAGCAAAACTCTTTATAAATGCGCCGCCTAAACCACCTATTTTGTCACCAATAGCTTTTATAAAGGTACCTACTAAGGAAGTAGCCTGACCCATTAATTCTGCGCCTATGGTAAACGCACCCATTTCTACCTTAGCTACACCCTCCATAGCATCTTTTTCCATCATCTTAATGGTATCTTTGTAACCAAAACCTTTTCTTTTGGCAAACCCCTGTAAATCTTTCACCATACCAGACACACCAAAACCAGTAGAAATAAAGTCACCCGTCTTTTTTACACCCGAACCTACTTTACTAATCCCCGATCCAACACCCTTGACAGTACCACCTAAAAGTTTATTGTATGACTTAGCTACCTCATTAATAATAAAAGCAGTTTTACCCAAAGAACTATGAAAGTTTTTTAGAGTTAACCCTTTAGTTTTTTTGTTAATGTCTGTAATAACATCTCCAACAGTATGGAGGTTTTTTAAAATGGGGTCTGTTTTCTTATCACCAACCCCCAACGCTTCAAATAAACCAACTTTAACACTTTTTGAAATAGTATTATAGAACCCACTGAATGCAGCTTTACCTGATCTGAAATGGTCTACCAAAGTTTGAATAATCTTGTTACCCTTAGCTAAATATGCAATCATTGCAACAGCGGCACCGGCTACTAGCTTAAAACTTGATGGAATACTATTTATTATTTCAAGAAAACCCTTTATACCTTTAAGACCTATCTTAGCTACTGGTAAAAATATCTTACCGAATTGTATACTAGTTTCAGCAGCCGTCTGTTTTACCTGCTCTAACTGCTTCTGATAGGTTTTCATTACTTCTATATTACGTCGTTCCGCAGAACCCTTAGAATCAGTGCTATGTTCAATAGCACTTAATGCCTCATTCCAATTATCCATTAACACCAATAATGAGTTATACTGTCTAGTGCCACCAACAGCTTGTGCTATATTCATCTTTTGAGCCCTAGAAAGAGTATTCCATTTTTTAGATAGATCATCTAATACATTAAACCCTTTCCTAAGTTCTCCAGTACCAGTTACTACTGGAATTCCTATCTTTGCTAATTCTTTAGGAGCTTTGGCACTAGTTAGTCTTCTAAAAATAAATCTCATAGAAGTACCAATTTCTTTACCAGACTGTCTAGTAGTGGAGCCAATTGCTGCAATAATGCCATTCAACTGATCAAATGTGAAACCAGCATTTTTAGCAGCCGAAGCAGATTTTTTAATAGCATCCGCCATATCTCCAGCAGTAATAGCGTGCCTAGATTCTACTTCGCTCCATGAATCCAAAAACCTAACAGTGCTTTGTCCCTCCTTACCATATACTTTTGTAGCAGCAGTAAGGGCTTCTGTAGCATCTTTAGCATTAAGCGTAGTAACATTAGCTGCTAATGTAGCAGTTCTAGTTCTATCTAAAACATCCTCTAGTTTTAAACCTTGTTGTGCAAAAACACGCATACCACCCAATACTTCCTTCACTGGAACTCCATACCCCTTTGCCATTCCAATAGCTGCTTTTTCCATTTTACCAAAATCAGTAGTATTAGTATTCATGACCATTTTTATCTGAGCCATACCTGTCTCTACATCGCCCATCAATCTAACTGCATCGGTAAGTTTTCTAAAACCGCCATATACAATTGTAGAAGCAGCACCCCATCTAGCAGCCCTTCCAATAGCAGAACTCATCGTTCTATTATATCCCTGACCAAATTCTATAAGATCACGTTGTTTTTCAGAAAATACTCCATATTTCTGACCCAATTTATCTACAGCATCACCCTGCTTTTTGAAATCAACGGCTGTATTACTAATAACATTACCTAGATCATCTGTTATTTTTTTGAGGTAGGTATATCTTTCTCCTATTTTTGGACCACCCAACTCCTCCGGCTTTTCAAAGTACTTACGTAGCTTTTGAATATTTGTCTCATGCATAGCTGCTTGTATTTTAGGTGTTTCAAATTTAGGAACAGGCAATAAACCTATATCCCCCCACTCACCAGAAGTTTTTTTAGCTCTATCGGCAATGGCAGAATACTTATTTTCTATATTTGAAAGAAGTTTGATTGTCAATTCTAGATTTTTTCGTTGCGGTGCATTGTAATCTTCTGTTAGGTGCGCTTTAGAAAACAGCTGTAATGCCTCTCTCAATCTACTTATATTACCAATTATTTTACTAAAATCCCAAGCCTCAAGCACGTCTGGTCCAACACGCTTTAATTGCTCAGCGTCAGTAAGTAAATTTACCACATTTTTATCTAATTTACCCATGCTACGAAGAGCTTCTCTAGCCTTAACAACTGGTGGCGCCATTTTTTCGCCGCCTTTTAGATCACCAATAATTTTGTTAAAAGATCTCATAAGAACTGGATCATCACCTAGAGGTCCTGTGGAATTCTTTATTATTTCTTCTGGGCTTGCATACACCCCCGCACCCTGTGCAAGTCCTGGATATAAATAACGCCTATTTTGTGTGTAAATATCAGTAGGTTTACCTAAGTTCTGCTTAATATACCCCTGCATTTGACTCAAACGTTTTCTAAATGTGCTATAAGCAGCTTGTTCTTCACTAGGTTTACCTGCTTTTTTAAATTCTTCTGCTTCTTTTTGAGCTTTATCCATTTCTTTTAAATAAAAATCGCCCACAGCAATTTTATAAAGCTTCCATGCTTTAAAAACTTCTGGTCCCTCAATAGCCCCTACACTTTTAAGCTTATCAACCAAATCAGCAAATTCTGGACCAGTGGGTCCTGTCTTTGGTATTTCAGTTAACGCTTTAGCTATCTCAGGATGCATTCCTTTAAGTCCAAACTGGGACAACTCAATACCGCCCTGTTGTTGGTAAGCTTTGGAAATTCCGTGTAATTTCCTTAGATTCTCATACTGTACATCATAGCCTACACCGGGAGTGACGGATGGAGGAACCAGTCTTTCTATGCGATCAGCAACACGGCCTCCACGAAGAGCCTCATTTTGTTGCCTTAATATTTCAGCATAAGCTCTTGCCCGTTCGCTTTCCTTTCTAGGTGCACTACCCTTTCTGGAAGAAGCATTGGCTTCTTTAATAGCATCAATAAAATAGGCTTTTCCAGCATTTATTAAATAATCTTCCTCTGAACCACTAAGCTCTTCTGGCTTAGCCTTACGTATTTCATCTAATGAAGCTGTCTTAGCAAACTTACCACCTGACTTAATAATAGCCTCTCTTGCCTTCTTTATATTAGCAATGTCTCTTTTATAACGTTCTGGGTCAAATTTAAATTTAACTATAGTTGGTCCTTCTTCTGGTTTAAATCTATTATAAAAGTGAGCTTCAGCTTCCATATCAGTCCCTAAAGCTTTTAAATAAACATTCAACTGGGAAGCAACTTCTTCTAACTTACGTCTACTTTCGTAATCCTTAACCTTTGTTTTTATATCTTCATACCTAGCACTTCCTGTAGACTTAATGGCATTACCTATATCTTTTACTCTAGACTTAGAAACTGTTTTAACATCGATTACCTTTTTATATTTATCCCCTTCTTTAAGCACAGCATCAATATGACCAGTTATAGTTCCGATATCTTTATTCTGTACTTCTATAGCCTTTTCAAACTCTGCTTTATCACCATAAATGCTCTTCATGTATTTTTCTATTTTAGAATGTAAACCTGTACCAAGAATTGCTGAGGAATCTAGTATATTATTACTACCTTCTTTGACACCCATCATAGTTCTTGTGAGAGCTTTCTGTTGTAGCCTATTCATTCTCGCAATATTATCAAAATCAGCAGGCGTCCTAGTAGTCTCCGTACCTAAATATGGGCCACCTCCATGAAAAGCGCTAGCTCTAAATATCTTACCAAAATCAGAACCTTGTGCTTCGTTTATACCACCTGATGCTTTTGCTGCTAAACGTCTAAGTTTCTCAACATCATACCCTTTATCTACTAACCCAGATGGTGGTGTTACTTGCTGACCGCCGCCTCCAGTAAATAAGATGTTACCAACATTTTCCGCGACTCCTACTATAAATACAGGAACAGCTCCTCCACCAGAAGATAGAGCAAAACCCCCTGGCCCACCAGTTCCTCCTGCTCCTCCAGAACCGCCGCCTATTCTATCTATCGACTCTTTTAAATCTTGGCTAGACGAGCCAATACTAGTTTTTCCAGTACCAAATTTTAGCTCAGCATTTGCTGCCTCTCGCATCCTTCTAAGGCTATCTAAACTTCTGGCTGCTTCCAATGATGGCCTTCCAGTAGCAGCGGCTGATTTTCTATAATCAAAACTTGGTACCATAGCTACCAAATCTTTACCAGAAGCTGCCTTTTGAAAGAAAGCGTTTATAGCTTTATCTAATTTATATAATGCTACTGCTTTTCTAGATAGTTTTTCAGAAAAATCCTTTATTTGATTCTCGTCTAATTCCGGAATTTGTTTTCTAAGAATAGGCGCAAATTTAGAAACTGCAGTTCGTTCTACATCCCTACGCTCCGTTATACCCAATTTAGGCATCCCAGCCAAATCAGATAAACTAGATACTTGCTTTTCCATGTTTTTCAAAAATCCTGGAGTTAATGACCCCTTACCATAAAACAAGTTTTTTGCAAAATCCGGTATACCTTCCTTATTGATAATACGATTGGCTAAATTACCTACATCTTTGTTAACTTTACTATAAGAGGTTTTATCTATACTTTCAACTATCTTATTAATCTTATCTTGTTCAGCATGTAAAGAATCCATAGCACTACTAGCCATATCTGCAAATGGTCCAGTAAGTCCCTCTGTACCAAAACTACCTATTTTTTCTCTAACGCTTTGTGCAGTAGCTGCTGCTATTTTATATCGTCTATAGTATTTATCATATTGTTTCTTTTCAAAAGTATCCTTTAGCTTACCCTCTTTATCTTTAAAACGACTTCCCTCTGGCAAAGCTGGCTTAAACTGCTCAAAGTTTTTTTCACCAAGAGCACTAAGTTGCCCAGCCCCAGTAGCACTAGCATTCCTTAAAGTATACAAAGGTGTAAGTTGTTTGGTAAAATATCTATTTAAATTAAGACCTCCTCCAGCAATCTCGTTGGCCATAACATTTTTAGCATATTCTTCTGGTGTTTTACCTTTTAGATTACGTCCACTACTCTTTACTTCTTTTATAATCCCTTTATATACTTCCTCTTCAATTTGTTTTTGTAACCCTTCTAAAAAGCCTTTGAACCCTAATTTATCTACTATAATTTGAACAAGAGCAGCTCTATTTTCAGGAAGCTCTGTACTGCCTCCTGATAAAGCTTGTGCCTGCTTCATTACCTCTTCATTAGTAAGTTTCCCTACTTGACCTCTAATTGCTTTAGCATTCAATTCAGCAAAATATTTTAAATCCGCAAAATCCTTAGTCCCCTCTCCACCTTCTAAACCTATTTTTTTAAACAAGTCTTTTAATCCTGTTTTACCAGTGGTTAAACCCTTAGTAATATCACCAGCAACTGTCCCTGCGCCAGCATGCTTTACATCCATGCCTTTTTGAAGAGCAAACCTAAGCAACTCATTCATTTGTGTTTCTGCTTCTCTTTTAAAATTTACGCCTGCTTTTGATGCTAGCGGCCCAGTAGGATAGTCTTTTCTAACACCCGCTATTCTTTGTATTCTAGTCATAGCTTCTGTTTCTGGTCCGGTGTGAATCTTAAATAATTGAGCTTCAATGGCGTCTTTAAACTTAGATTCAAATAAACTATTAGCCAAACCACCAGTTACCATTTCAGTAAGTTTACTTGGATTACCAGTTTTCTTTGAAATAGACGCATCTAACTTACGAATGGCCTCTAATAATGCTTTAGAATACTGTGCGGCGTCCTCTGTCTTTGTTACCTTAGCTAATTCGTCTCTTAATATGTCTTTATTAGAAACTCCCCCTTTTCCATATCCTATAACACTTTTCTCTATGATATCATTTAATACCGTATCTACATCACCGCCCAACTGTGTAGCCAATACTTGTAATTGCTTTTCTGGTTTCATATACTTTAAATCTTTTGTCAAAAACGGCTTCTTCATAAACTCGAAACCCTTTTCAGAAGGGAATTTTTTTTCGAATGCAGCGGTCATATCTGCTAAAGTATATTTACTACCAGTAGCTCCCTTTAAAGTTTCATCATAAGTAAAAGCATCTCTAAATACAGCAGAAGTACTATCTACATCTTTTGCTAAACTGTCAAAATGTTTTTTTATGTCTTTTCTAGCTTTAGAAGTAATGGCGGTGTGTACTTCAATGGCATCACCATCAAAATCTAACTTCTGTTGTACAGCGGTATATTTGGGTATTACAGCAGAAATAGCATGATTAAGATCATCAATAAGTTTAGTAAGTTTACCAGCCTTATCTTTATCACCTACATTGTAAGCTTCTTCACGAAGATCTTTGGCCTTAGCTAATTTATCTTTAAGTGTGCTAATTACTTTATCAAATTCTTCCAGACCTCCCTGACCAAATTCTGGTATACTAGGCACCGCTAGTATGTGTTTAGTCATGTCCACTCCACCGTGACCCTTAATAGCTGGTAATAGTTTAGGTTTGTATGGTTGAACACTAGATGTGCCAGTGAATGGGAAACGAACACTCTCTATATACGGTACTAAATCATTATCAATATACTTTTGTATATCATCAGATACATCTTTACCTTTGGCTCCAGTTACTTTATCTGGTGTAGTTATTTTTCTAGATTTCTCAAGTTTGCGTTTGTATGACAATAAATCAAATAAACTACCCTTAGTAGTAGTCTGTGATTCAGTTGGTATTTCACTTACTAATCCCTTTTTTTCTATTCGATATTTCTTAGTAAATTCTACAGGAAGATTTTTAGCAGCGTAAGCCGGCAGACCCAACTCTGTCTGCTTCAATACAGGAATATTCTTCTTTATATATGCCTGTATTATTTTATTGTGTTTAGCTGAAATATCGCTTACATCTTTATATAAAGACACATATTCTTCCTCTGAGCCTAATTGTTTAGCTAAATCTGGCCCAACTAATTCCTCAGATTTTTTATAAAATCCTGACAAGAAATCCTTAAATTTATTAAGTTCTTTAGTTTTATCTACTGTGGCTGTAATGGCTTTTCCTAATTGGGCAGGAACCCTTCTAGTAAACAATACTTCTGCTACTGCGCCCTTCTTACCAAGAGACTTCTCTGCTAATTCTTTATAATAATCTACCTTGGCTTTTTCCAATAATTCCTATCTACGTTTATACTCAGCTTCTAAATTAAGGCCTAATTCAGATTTAATACCAAAATCCTTGGCCATTTCTGCTACTGCTTTTTTATTTTCTGAAATTTTATCTAAATAAGTAGGTGTTGCGGCAGCTTTTTTATTAAACAACAAAAATTTTTCTGTTGTACTTCTAAGGCCTTTTCTTGTCTTTATATCAAAATTTTGCTGCCTTCCCAATTTTGATACAGACGATATTTTCCTAAATTCATCCAAAAAAGCCTTATCTTCATCACTAAGTGTCTCAGGCTTATTTAGAATAGCAGCCGCTTTCTTAGCTTTTACAACTGCTTGTTTTAAAGTAATGTTCTTTTGAACATCTGCCATAGGTCCCACAAGCTTATCTAAAGCATTACCAAACCCTTGCATAGATCCTTTAGTAGCATCAAATGGTTCACCCAATAGACGTTCAAATGTTTTTTGTAGCTTCTGTATAACAGCAGGATCACCGCCTGCTCTGGCTGACCTTACTTTCTTCACAATTAGTCCGGGCATTTTATTAATTGTCTGTGAAGTAACTAAATCTTCACCACTCATTAAACGACTTTGTTGTGCACGTAATTCGTCTAATGCTTGGGTTGTAGCTTTCATGTCTGTGGTACTAGCTCCTGCTTTTGTCATCTTACTAAGTTCATCTTCAAGCTCACTAATTTGCTTATTAAGCTTAGTAGGTAACTCAGCATACTCCTGAGCTAACTTAGCCATATTTATCAAATGTTGAATTCGTCTAGCAATAGTAGGTACACCATGCTCACCTGCAATAAGTGGTTCTGGGTAACTGCTTCTGGCTAAAGCTCCTGGCACATACATCTTTTCTGTTTCACCCATTTTACCAGAAGTCTTGGGTATTTCTACGTTAAATGCAGTAGGAAACTTTTTTAGATCAAAAACAGAACCCTGCATACTACGTTCATGCCCTGGCTCAAAAGAACCAGTGGATAAATCAAATGATTTAATGTCTTTGAGAGAAACGGTTTTTACGTTCTACATTATTCTTTTTCGTATTTCAGGATTATCTGCTTGTTTAAAAGGACTAGCCTGAAGTGCTTTCAAATACTCCATACTTTCTTTAGCTTGGATGCTCTGTTTAGCAGAAAACTCCTTCATTAACTCAGAATTCTTGCCAAAAATATCGGCATAAGCAGCATAAGCTTGTATGTTTAACTTAAGCCCTTTCTGTGCTCCTTCTATTTTACCCTTAGTCCACTCTTTAGTTTCTCCTGGCTCTTCTACTACCTCTAAGAACTTCTTACCTACAAGTCCTTTTCTACGTTTACCCAATTCGTCAATGATATCCACATAGTAATTGGAAAGTGCTTCAAGTTCTGCAGCATATTTGGCCATATCTGGCTTATCGCCACCAAATTTCTGTAGTAATTCTTTTTCAAGTGCTTTTATTTTTGTGGGATCCTTAAGTTTTTGAGCAAGTGTTCCAGGTACAGTAGACTTATACCCAAGTGCCTCACTTATTAAACTTAATTGCCCAGGAGCGCCCTTCTTACCCAACAATTTCTCATATAATTTATTCTTTTCAAAATCTGATTTTATTACAGTAGAACCTCCTTTAGACCCTATAATATTATTCATTACTGCTTCTAATAGTTCTGGTTGTAAACCACGTTTACCTATACCCTTAGAACTAATTATAACATCAATAGGGATCTCTTTGTAAAGAGCTCCTCCTGTTTTCTTACTATAAAGATCTTTTAATTTTGATATACCTCCTAAACCACTTGAAATCTTACCTTTATCACCATAAATATCTTCCATGGCTTTAGTAAAATTATCAAATATCCTTTGTTGTTTCTTAGCCTCTTTCTCGCCTACTAATCCCTTGGATGTATCCTTAAACATATCAAGAATAAATTTATTTCCAGACTCTATTAAAGACCTCTTAAGCCCAGCAACAGCCTGTGGTGACTTAAAATGTCCCGCAGAAATTAACTTATCTTTATTCTTATCTATCATCTCAGATACCAATTCACCCATGGATTTAGGCATCATTGCTGTACCAAGACCTGCTCCCTTAGCAACTTCATTAGATGGCAACACCTTAATTTTGGTACCTTCTTTAGCATACTGAGACAACACAGATTTTAAACTACTCATGTAGTCGCCCTTATCAGGACCGGCCTCTGAAGCAATACTGACTCCCTTAGAACCATAACGGGTAGTAAGTTTTCTACCGAAATGTCCTAAAAATACCTCGGCAAGTTTTGCTGTTTGTACATTAACATCTTCTCCTCTAACAACACTAAGAGCATCTTTTATCTCACTTATTAACGCTTTATCTGCTCTACCTTGATATTTTTGTTCTACACCAAGTACCTTTTGAAATACTTTACTCACTTCTCCTATACGTTTTTCCATAGGTAGATCTGCTACTAATTTCTTTTGTAAATCTTCTACCGCGCTGGAAAGAGGACCAACCACTTCTTCCATATCAGAACCACGGGTATATAGTCGTCCTTTGGGACTAGGTACTACTAGATTTCTAACGATAGCAGTTAGTGCCTTTGCTAATCTACCAGACACTACTATTTGGTCTTCAAAAGTATTAGCACTATGTTTAAACTCAGTAAGTACATTAAAACCATATCCCTGGCTGCCGAATCTACCAGTAGAAATCAATGCATTTTCATGGGCAGATCTCAATGTTGGAAACTCTGTGGTAATACCAGCAACTTTACTACCTGGCATCCCTCGTATCATACTAGCATTAGAACTAATAGCATTGGTGGTACCAGCTATATTTCTACCAACCTGTTGAAATTGTCCAAAAGGCGCCTGCTTAGTAAGATCTTCGCTGTAGAACTTCATTCCTACGCCGCCAAGAGCCTTTAAATATTCTACACCCTTATCATATTCTCCCTTTTCAGCGAATACTTTTCCAGATTTAAAATCGGCTATACTACCAGCTTGCGATTCTGGTAATCCTAAACTAGATAATGAAGTTAACTCTTTAGGTAATTTTTGCTGCCTACGTTTTATAGCGCCTTTGGCTTCTTTTGCTGGAACTTTAGACAACGCTGCTGCCTCATTAATCATATCATTAAATCGTAAATTAAGTGATTTAATTAAAGACTTCTGTGCTTCTGGAGAATTCAACTCACGTATCTCATTTGGGTCTGTTATGTTTCTATATACATCGGAAGCGCGTGTTCTTAGATTAATCACATTTTGTTGTTGGTAAGCACGTCGAGGTCTACTTTCAGGAGCCAATGGCATTAATTGCTCTACCTGACGAACCGCCTTTTCAAAATTTCTTACTGCGCTTTCATTCGGCCTTTTTGACAATGATTCCAATGGCCCTTTTAAAACTTTTTTATATATATCATAGATATTCTCAAATTTAATAGTGTCCATAGATTTGGCAAAATCATAGGCGCTAACACCTAGTTTATCCATTTCAGAAACTAGTTCATCCACAGGCCCATTTTTAAATTTTTCAAATGTTTTACCTACTTCCTCCACATAATTAGGAACACTTTCTATAACACCTGACTTCTTTAACTGTGTACCTTTCATCACAGCTGCTTCTTTATACTGACTAGATAAAAAATCTATAGGAAGTTTACCAACCTTAGATAATTCCTGTAACATATTAGTAGCTACTTCATTAGCTTTATTTAATTCACCAGGTGTAGATGGATGAATTCCCACCTCCCTTATTAAAGGGGCAATATCAGATCTTTTCGCAACAGGCACTCCTCCTGATTCCATTTTTTCAAAAAGTTTCTCTAAGCCAGAAGTATAACTAGCGAACTTTGCAATCGCTCTTTGACTTCCAGACGCAGTTTCTAATACAGGTGCGCCAGTACTAGCCATTCTAACTGCTGGAATATGTAAAGATCTGACTAATCCTCTTCTAGTAAGAGTACGTTGAGCAACGCCCTCGGCATATGTAGCCTCAAACACGTTACGCAGGTCATCATTAAACGACTTTTGTACATCCTTAATCATAGGGGCATCAACTGCTCCGCCCTTGTGTTGCTTCTTTATAGCAGAAAGTCGTTTATTTCGTTCTTTATTATATGTGTTAGTAACATCTCCCCATTCTTTTATTTCTCTAGCAGAAGTGCTCTTTATCCATTCCGCAACTTTACTAGCCATAGCTTCTTGACTGCGGGCCTTTGGCATAATTTCTGTCTTAATAATACTTTTCTTGGCCTGTGACACTAGGTCTGGAACAGAAGTGAGATCAGATTCCCCCTTTTTTAACATCTTCTTTAGGCCAGAAACATCTGCTATTTGAAGCTTCCAATACCTGGCTAATTTTCTATTGGCTTCTTTAGCAGCACCACCAGCAGCAACAAAAAACTTTCCTATATCATCACCATCTTTTTTAACAATCTGCCAATTAAAAGTATTTGATTTAGGAAGACCCTTTTCTAGCGAATCAACAATAGTTTTTTGTAAATCATCCAAAGATGTTGAAAGACCACCAAAATTTCTCTTCATCGGTTCTATAATGTTTTTGGCGTATGCTTGTTTACTAAACTTAATATCTTTTACATTAAAATCTGGAGTTATTAGTCTAGAAGGATATTCAACAGTCTTTGTTTTATATACTCCACTTTCAATACGAGATTTAGCTAATGATTCTGAAGCTCTTTTGGGAGTTTGAGTTTTTGCTCTTTTAGCACCTTTATCAACACTATCCTTTAATTCTTTATCCGCTTCTTCTATAGTTTTAGATAAACTGTCTAATTTCTCTTCTACTCCACTCCTCTTTTCTCCTACTCTAGTAGATTTAAAATCACCAATAGCATCCCTTATACTCTTCTTTAAATCATAAAGTCCTTCACTCACAGAACCGAACTCATTTGATACTTTGGACATAGCACTGTTAATTTCCTTCATATCAATACCAGTGCCATTTGTCATAGATAACATAAGATTGGTTAGTTTTCTAACTTCATCGCCGCCAGGAAGACGAGATGCATTCTTACGAACTTCTTGTAAATTACCAGATTTAAACGCCGATTCCAACATATCCGTAGACTTATCGCCGCGCTTCTTCTTAACAGACACCACCAGATTACTATACGCTTTATACAAATCATTAGCAACCTTGCTGATATCCTCCGGACTAAAAGCCTTCTTTGTACTAATTGTTTTCCTAGGAGGTACATCTGGCTTAGTAGTATCTTTGGTTTGAGGTTTTTCTTTAAGTTTAGATATTTCTTTGGTTTTTATTGATTCAGTTGCTTTTTTAGTACCCTTTTCAACAGCTACAGCTACCGCATCCTCAATTTGCTTTATACTTTTAGTATCTATAGGCACAGCACCTTTAACCTGTATCGGGGTACTAGAATATTTATCTGTGATCTTAAATATTTTGTCGGCTACAGTATCAAGCTGTGATATAGCCTTTATTAAATCTTTTTGGCCTTCAATAGGGACTTTCTTTTGTGTACGAGGGGTATTTTTAAACTCATCTGCAACCTTTTTAAGTTCACCAATAAGTTGTAAAAATTCCTTAGTACTCTCTGGTGTTATTTTCTTACTTTTAACACTGTCGCTAACTAAAACAGATATTTTATCTAATTTTTCTCCTACACCCTTAATTGTCTTTATACTGCCAGTTAAAGCATCTAATTTTTTAACTAAATCAGGATTCTCTTTTACTCCTGGTAGTTGTGAAAAACGATCTGTAAGCGCTTTAGCAATGTCTGTGGACGCTCCAACAGGGTTTTTCTGTATATCTTGTTTAGCAATCGCAACTCTACTCGACACAGTGCTTCTTAAACTCTTAAGACCCTGTTCTAGATCACTATTGATAGATTTAAAATTGTCAGATAACTCTTTTCCCAATCTCTTTAACTCTTTAAATTCAGCACGAACTTCTTTAGCCTGTGCCAACGCATCAACGCCTTTTTTTGCAGCAGAAACACCACCCACTATATCTCGTTTTTCATAAGCTCTGGCTGCAGCCTTACTAGCGTCTGTTGTCTGCTCCGTTAATTTTTTAATGGAATTAACAACAATATTAAGCTGCGTTACTATTCTACCCAAATCAGAAGAAAATCTCTTTACAACAGCATTTGATACGCCTTCAGAAGCAACCTGTCTAAACCTTGGGTCTATATTTACATTATATTTCTTGGCTTGAACAGCAAACCCCTCTAGTACTCTATCTGTTTGAGTTTTAACAGCAGATTTAAGTTGCCTCTGAAAATCCTCAGGGGACATGTTCTTATCCATCTGTTTTATTAAACGCTCAACCAAAGCAGAACTATTTTTATCCATTTTGGAAATAAGTTCTTGAATAAGCTTTTCAAAACCTTTTTTATCATTAGGGTTGATTGGGCCGGTACTATTAACTTTAGCAGACTCCCTTATTCCCTTTACCAAAGCATCACGGATAGACTTCTCCATGCCTTTAATAAGTGGGCGTAGTGCTTTTTCTGTAGCTGTAGCTAGTTGTTTGTTACCCGCCAAGGTGGGGGACGAATTAGCTCCGTCTGTTCGAGGTATAATGTTGATATCAATGTTATCAGCCAAGATAAGCTCCTCCTATAAAATTGTTAAACCCCTTCTACTTACTATTATCTTCTCCTAGCCTTCTTCCTAACATCCGTCTTATCCTTTATCCGTTGTGCTTCTCTTGGTTTATCATATTTGATATCTTCATATAATTCATTAGATTTAGTGACAATCACTTCTTCTTGATCAAATGCAGACAGTTTTCCTGAAATTTTCCGTTCCGCTTTCCTAGCCATAGATTCTTTTTTTCTCTCACTATAGAAGGAATCCATATACGCATCTAAAGACTCATCATCTTCTATAATATGATCAGGAGGTCTGTCCTCAGGCAATAATTCATATACCTGTTGATAATAATTAGACCAAAAAGCTAAATTTAACATGTCTGTTGTATACTCTGTAGTAGGTCTACCAAATAGAGGATCAGCTACTTTACTACTAGTTATATAACGAATCCTCCAAAAATTACTACGAGCAATGTATCTTATAACGCTTGTACTAACACCATTATAAAATGACATAAACTTTGTAAATAATTCATTTTTTAAATTTAAATTAGTTTCCTTTAAATATTCTTGATAAGAAGACCAAAACAGTTCATTATTTTGATATACACAAGAAGCACATAAGAAATTATATCTATCTTCTTCAGCTTTTGTTTCCGCAGACATCATAAGCTTTGATAATTCTTTTTCCTTTATAGAAAAAATTTCATCTTCCAATTCTGATATAATCTTTTTTACTCTATCCTGATTAGCTCTTACCTTTGTGGTTTTACTCAACAAGACCTTTTGTGCTTCTAATTTACTCTCTAATTTTGATAACTCTAATTGTTCTTCATCCGAGATTATATGCCTATCTTTAATTAATTGTTCTAGTTCTTTACGAGGAAGGAGGCCTTCTGAAATGGCCCCCTTATACGCATTTTGGTATACGATATCTCCTCGCATTTTTATCAAATTAGTAGGCTGTTCTAAGGTAAATTCTACATTGTCTATAAATATAATTAACTTACCTAATGTAATTACATTTAAATATCTATCAAATTCTTCCTGTGTTAAATACATGTCTATTTTTTAGCAGAACTTTTCTTTTTAGCAGCAGGCTTTTTCTTAGCAGCAGGCTTTTTCTTAGCAGCAGGCTTCTTTTCAATTTTCTGCTCTTCCTCCTCCTGAAGAGCCTCTGCGAGTTTAATGGCCTTATCAGCCTCGGCAATCGCTGCAGTTTGTACTTCCTTCATAGCTAATGCTTCAGGGGTTTTTTCCAAGAAATCTGAATCGAGACCCTGTAAGTACAACATCACCTAAAACCTTGCTCTGGTTGCCAACCCCTGAGTTTTTTCAGTTAAATACTTCTCATAAGAATCCCATACTCTGTTACCATCTTTATCTTGTACCATACAAGATGTTAGATATTCTAATCTAGCATCATCAGCTAGATTTTCACATGTGTTTGACATAGGACCATTTAATCTCTGGTTCCATTGAAATAATTCTTCTCTAGCATTAGCTACCACTACTGCCAATTCCCGTTTTTCTTCATTTGTTTTAGCTTCTTCAAGCTCTAAAATAGCAGTATTCAAATTTTCAGCAAGTTCTTGCGCTCTTTGTTCAAATTCAGGACCAATAATTCCTCTCCTCATTAAAATATCCATCATTTCTGCACTAGTAGTAATTCCACCTTCGACCAAACTATTAGTGTATACCTTGCTATATTGCCAATCAGCACCTCTAATAGCCTCCGCATCAGGAGGAGCAATATAATACTCTGTTACTTCATCAGGTCCCAAAAATACACGCCTATCATCCTTTTTTTCATCTACCATGATAAATCCCTCCTATACCATTTCCTATTTTATTTTTTTACAACTTCTATAAAATCTTCAGAAGTTGGATTAAATTCAATATTATAGTGTTGTATTTCTGATTTCAAATTTCTAATACAATTATTTCCAACACGTAAAATCTTAGATCTAAGTGCTTTATATATATCAGCTGTAGGCACTGCAATTTGTGTATAATCTAAAATCTGTTCAAACATAGATGTAACTTCAGATTCAATTACTCTATTAAATTTTTCCCTACTCTTATCATTTCCAGACATAACCTATAAACCTCCTAGTTATTAGTGAACGGAGAGGGTTTACATCCCCTCCCGTTCACTCCTTTTTTAACTTAATTAACCATTACGTCTAACCTTATTTCCACCTGTAATATTACTAATACTAACACCACCCTTAACCATATACAAGTCGTTAGTTGACCTGAAACCAAAGGTTTGCGTCATATTAGCACCCATATCAAGGGTATTACCTTCATCGGTAATTTTCAAATGTTCTACAATAACAGTCTTAAGTGGCTGTTCAGTCTCACCGGCCGCGGCATATGTTCCCATAACACCATCTACCCAGTAATTTTGCCCTATAAGATCACTACCAGAGGCAATGCGGCGGTTACTACCAGTTCCACCAGCTTCCTCATCGGTTTGAGCAAACACTTTTACTACTAATTTCAAATCTTCAGCAGCCATGAGATCAGTCAAACTAATATCATCAAGTGTGTTGGCACCAAACTCAGCTAGTTTATCAGCAAACATTGACCAATTCTCAAGATCACCCATAGTAGAATCTATCGTAATCGTAATCGGAATAGGCAATGTCAATGGGCGGTCGTAAGGACCTAAATGACCAAGTTCTGCCAAAGGCTGACGAGTTAAATCAGATGTAATTGTACATCCAGTCAATCTCCAAGCATTTTGATAATCAGTATCCGAGTCAGATACGATATAAACCTCTACCTGACCCTGTCTAATAGCACCAATCATATCTGGCCTATTTACAGAATCTAGTATTTCAAAGTATTTACCAGTAGCAGATGTACCATACTCATCGGCTGCATAAATAATTTCAAGTCTATCACCAGCAGCAGGTGCGTACATACCAGTAGGTAAGTACACTCTGTGGCCTGTAGCATTATATACATAAGTGTCAACTGCTGATGCAGTACCTGTAACAATCTCTACATTCATTACATCATCCGCACTAGTGTCGTACCATGTAACAGCTGGCGCACCGTTCTCTGCTTTTCTCAAAAAAGCAATTGTACCATCGGATAGTGTAGGAATTGTAGCGCTTCCACCAAGACTTAGGTCAACATAACCATTAGAAATATCCGTACCAGAAATGGTGTAGGCATCCATAGTTACAAAACGACCTGCATTTAAAAGCCATTTTTTCATATCAGTTTCTGCACCATAGTTCTCAGTTGCATTAGCACCCGTCGTATAACCAAGCTCCAAACTATTTACGTAAACTTCGTCTAAGAAAAGAGTTTGGTCAATATTAGAATCCAGTGTTCCAAGAGAACACTCATCCTGAACTGGTGCCCACAACGTAACACCCGGCAAATTACCACAAACAACAGCAAAGTCAGCAAGACTTACACCGTGTAGGTAAGTTCCGGTGCTGGCGTTAGCACTATCTACTACTTCCAAATTAGCATTAGAATTAGTAGCAGTAGCATCCATAGCCAGCTTAACTGCTGGTAGCTGAGCTAGCGTACCTACAGTCTTGACATCTCCGAATTCATTGGTGTTCAATGTAATTGCTACAGCAGGAACATCGTCTACTACATCTACAATATCTAGATGTCCAAGTTCGAAGATATCTTCAGACGTAAAGGTGGTAGTAGATCCAAGAGATTGTACTCTATAAAGTACCTCACCATTACACCATACACTCTGAGATGCATAAATTATTCTATTTCTAGCCATATTACTCAATCCTCCTATTTTAACCTTATCAGCAAAAATAATCAGGTTGGTCTTGATATCTATACAAAATCACTCTCACAAGCTTTAAATAACTGAGGCGAGTTAAATAAAACATGTGATCCCTTGTCCCTACGAATATGTATAAGATACCAAATCAAAGCTTACTTTGGATCTGTAAGCATTGAGATCGCTCATCACTTCTTCTCTGTTTCTTGATAATATTGGGGGTAACCCAATATTACGAGCACTAACATTTTCGAACTTTAAATTACCTATGACATTTTTATTACTTGTTCTATCAAATAGAGAGGTTAGTTTATTAGGATTATCTTTTCTTCCATAAAACGTTCCATCATATTCTAACACATCTCCTAATGGAAAATCATACAGCGGACAACTTTTTAAATATAACCCATCATATAATGCTTCTGTTATATCCTTTCTTTCTGGGGAGCTAGATGCAAAAACATGTAAATTTACTTTCCTAAATACTTTTTTACCAGATCCAAGCTGATAACCGTATTTATCTGTCCCAAAAATATCTATAACAACCACTGGTGAATCAGCTGATTGAACCTTCTCCCATTCATCTACTACACTAACATAATACCAATGGTATGTAACATATGCCAAATCTAACGTCGCATTATCTGTTACTATTCTACCATCTATATAATCTATTATATAAGTAGTATCACTTACCACATTAAAATTAGAATCATATACTATAACCATTTCGGATTGTTCTGGAGTACCCACAACAGGCACTCCATCAGCACGAGTACCAGACACTAATGTATAAGGTTGGCACGGAGTAGTTGTAGTGCCAGATACGGTATCAAAATATACCCATCCTCTACCTCTTTCTATTGGTAATGGTCGAGTATTAGTTTCCGTAGCATACACCAATATATTAGTCAAAGGGTCAGCATCATTATCTACACTAGATAATTTAGGCATATAAACAAGAGGAATCATTTCGTCAACTTCTATAAAATCCAACAACACCACTTCTTTAATGTAATGGTATAGACTTAAATCCTCTTTTCTAAGACTTCGCATTTCATAACTCATTACCTAGCTCCCTTATTATAATATGACTCAAACTTAATCTTTGTTTGTTTAATTGCTTTTTTAACCCATTGTTTAATATTATTATTTACGTAGTTACTAACACCATCAAATAAATCTATTGGCGGCGAATTAGAAAAAGCATATGGCTCCAAGTAATCTGGACCAAAAACCTCTAGTACATCATTCATAAGCGGATCATCTTCCCGTACAAGATAATAAGTATCTTTTAAATTAGGTGGTGTATAGCCTAAAAACTCATAATCTTCTACGCTTATAATAAAATAGTAACCTACCATACCTTCTAAAATATGCTTCAAAAATTTTAAATCACCACTAAAATCAAAATTATCTGTGGTTGGTACAACAAAAACCACCGTAGCCATAACGTCCTTAGTAAATTTAAAATTATCTAATCTCTTTTCAAATTCTTCTAAATAGTCCTCTGGCCTAGCTGGTTTACCTATAGTAACTATTCCTAGAAGATTATTTGTGTAATTATCTATAATAATCTCTTTAGCCTTTGGAATAGCGTCTTTTTTAAAAACATCATCCAATTCATGTTTCAATAAACCTACAAGTGTTTTTAAGTGCCTGATCTCCATTTAATATTCCTTAATAACGTCACCATCAGTTTTATCAAACTTATGTGAAGTATACGCAGTAATTATTAGAACGGACTCATTGCCAAGACCTCTAAGCAAAGGCGGTCTAGATAACTTACACTCTATACCATCAACCATAAGCCTTATACAATCTTTCATAAGATCATAATGTTTAGGATGTACCTTCAATTCTACCGTAGTTGTACCATCAGAACCAGAAGGCACATACACACCATCATTTCCTGCTATTCTTGATCCTGGATTCCAGATCACCATGGCATTTATCCATCGACGGCGCTGTGTCTCCAAATAACCTTTACCATTACATACTGGGCACCTACCTTTAAGAAAATATTTATACCTTACACTAGCGTTACCAGCAGCTTCCCATCCATTCTGCTTATCCATAGCCTCCACTGGAGTCCATTTACATTTTCCGGTAGAACAACTAGTGAGTTTATCATAAAAACAATTAGGACATTCGTGAATAGCAGGTTTTTTATAAACCAATACCTCTCTGCTGAGATCACCTATTACATTCCTAATAGTTTTCTTAAACTTTTCCCTAGTCTTTTTACTAATGCGTTTTCTTCTCATTTTAGCTCCCAGAAGTATTAGTCTATAAGAACACCAGTTATTCCACCTAGAGTAAGAGACTTAACCAAATCATCCAATTTCTTCTTAAGCTCATCTAATAGTTTACGCCGTACATCCAATCCTGGCGACGGATTATATTTACTTCCTTCATCCGCTACCAGGGCACCATCCTCATTTGCATCTAATAATAACTCTGATCTTACTATATCTATAGCAGCTGCTAATATATATGATTCTATAGTAGCAGTAGTTTCTGTAAGACCGGCAGGTGGTGGAGTACTTTCATATACTGCCATAATCTGTCTATCACTATTTCTAAAAGTATAATACCATACATCCACCGCATAAGTCACGCCACTTACAGTGACTGGCTGTGTAATATCTTCTTTAAATGTTAAATATCTATATCCATTAACGGTTGGATTACCTATATCAGTAAACTGTTTACCATTCATAGTAATAGATACAGGCCAGCCTTTTTCCTTAATAAAATAAGTTGTACCATTAGCCATTATAGAAGCACTGGCTGGTTCGCCTACTTCACGATTCAAGCCTTTTGGATCACCTATAAGAACTCTAATACGATCTATTATAACCTGGTCTGTAGTCCCATAGTCGATTTCCGGCGGAAAAAGAGGATTATAATAAAGATCTCCAGGCTCACCCAGAATAGGGTCAGTCCAACCACTGTAGATACTACTATCTGTAGATGATATGTATCTTGAAGAATACCAATCAGTAGCAACACCATCAGCATCATAGGCATAATACTTAGATTGTCCTGATGACAGTTGAATAGGAACGTTAGAACCCGTACCACTTACAACAGTCCAATCAGTGAGTGCTAAAATATCACCTATCGGAGTATCTGGTTGTGTTTCAGTACCAGTATACCTTATTACTTCTATTCTATCATAAATCTTTAATACAGTATCTACATTATCTACAGTAAAATTTAAGGAAATCATTTATTTACCTCCACTATATGTTCTTTGGTCCTGGAAATGTGTTTATTGTGCTAACTGTAGGCTTAACATCATAACTACCTCTCATATGAGGTTTAAGCACCTCATCTACCTTAACAGTCATTTTACCTATTTCGTGTCCAGTTATTTCAGGCTCACAAACTGCCACTTCTATACCGGACACAGTGACCGGGCAAACCTCATTAATATAAATTATTTCATCATCTGTAGTAGTAGCACCAGTACCATAAATGTATCCATCTATTTTGTACCACCCCACTGAAGTAAAACACAATGTCTTGGGGTTTTGTTCTATATTTACCGGACTATTCCACACCTCATCCCAAGGACCTAATTCAGTAGTACCAGAAGAAATAGTCCAGCTATAATCGCTTATAGATCCATCATCAGACGTGCCTGTCAATCTTAAATTATAATAACAGTCTTCTGTTGATACATAAACCTTTGTTTCAAAAACTACTGATTTTTCTACACAACTATATCGTGTTTGCCAACCGTCGCTCCAAGAAGCACATAGCTTAACAGAGCAGTCTACTGTTGTTGGAATTCGTTCTAATTCATAACTATAAGGTTTGTTTGTTTCATCATTTGTAGTTGTATCATCAATCCATGTCCAATCATACTCTGTGCAATCAGGAAGTCCTTTACCCACACGATCTGTGTTTGTAGATGTATTTACAAACTTTACTGTTGAATCCAACTCTGCTTGTGCTGGAACCTGATTAAAAGAAACACTTGGACCAGAGAACACTTCTTGATTAAATACTTTACTATAATTCATGGTCTGTATACTAAAACCATCCCACCAACTTATAACTATAGATACATCATGATTTCCTGGATTTGTAAACGCCCACTGATCTGCAGCTTCCCCACACCAGTCAGTACCAAGACCTTCTTTGTGCGGCAGATCATCATCTCTTCCAGTATAACCTAAAGTGTCTGTATTACCGTAAGGACCGCTATCTGATATAACCCATGCTATGCCACTAATAGTATTATCGACGTCAGTACCAGAGTACCTAAAGATTACTGGCTCATTAGGATCTGGATCTGCTGGAATCATTATTATATCAGGTACTGGCGGATTATTATAAATTCTTATAGACTCTGTACCAGTAACTGTACAACCACACGCATCTTCTATAACCAATTCAACATCATAATCTCCACTTGAGTTCCAACTATGTGTACCATTTGTTGTTCCTGGCAGATTATTATCTTTATAGCCATCTCCCCAATCGTAACTAGACTTATCAACAGCATTAACCGACATTAAAGTTGTGTACCAAATATTCCTCTGATACATTGTGGTTCCCATAAAATCCCATTGATGCTGGTCAGTACTACTATTACTGACGGTTATATTATGATCAACAAAACCAATGTTGTTCAAAGACCAAATCAAATTAGGACATATGTTAGGTTTAACTTGAACTTGTGTGGTATATGTACTAGAACCATCCAACACTATTCTAAAACAAGACCACTCATTTAATTGTGTACAATCATCTAATCTATCAAAAGTGGCTGGACTCCAGAACACCATTATCACTACATCATTGGGAGACACACTTCCTTCTTGACCGAGCCAATCTGCATCCCCTAAATTACAGGAATAATACCCAGCAGCAGCACCAGCTTCTATTACACGAGTAGCATTCCATTTAGAACTAGACGACCCAGAACCAGCCTTATAAAAATAAGCCTGATATGCAACATCTCCAGATCCTAAAGACCCGTCACCTTTAAAGACGTAACCATCAAATGTCACATTTAAACTCATTAGATACTCACCTCTTCGGCATATCTACATTTAAATTTTTTTATTCCAAAGTTTTTCATGGCTGGTCGCCCCACGTTATAATCATAGCACTAGGCGATAATGACTTTATCCAAAATCCAGATATCTCTTGACTCCCATTATCGTCATATACCAATTGCCAATTATGGTTGCTACTTGTTGGAGTAGAACCTACTACATAACTCCAGAATGCCTGTTGATCGCCGGTATAAGTGTTAGCTACTTCCACTACACCTGTTCCATATAAATCTGTAATTTGATCCAATACATAGTTTTCAAATCTAGCCACTGTTGTGCCATCATGAACGTGTTTATGAGCAGTACTATCCCAATAACCATACATAATTGGTATAGCTATAAGTTGCCATCCTTCTTCTAATTGAATAGATCCATACCCGCCAATGCCGCTTGTGGTAGCATCACAGGGAGCTAATTGGTAACCTGCCCATCCGAGGTACCTGACATCCATCTTAGTTAGGGCCTCCCATTTTATATAGAACTGTATCATCTAAACTATTATACCAGGCATAAGTAGTACCCGATACGGTACTTGTTGTCCAGTCTAGCATAGTATCTGACTTTATCCTAGTTATGATATAATCAGTTTTATTCATCGGAACTTTTCTAACTGTTTGTGATACTGTCGGAATAGTGTTCATCCTTGGTACATCTTCTACAGAGATGTTGTAATGTCTGTTTTGTTTTACTAAATGATAAATGTTTTCATCATTTATCCTAACTTCTTCTGTACCCGGCAAAAATCCTGATGATGTAGTATAAATAACATACTCACCTGCGGTTGGAATAGACAAGTCTTTTGTATAAATACCAGGCTCTACTAATGATTCACTCAAAGTACCAGATATAGGAGGAGCTAAAGCGTCACCATTCATGTCTCGTACATCATAGTACACCGTTTTATTGGAGGCTACTGCATCAGCAGCTTCATCTACTAATGCTACCGATATTGGAAATCGTTCATTAATGTCTGCACGAATCACTTTTCTTCTCCTCTTACACTCCTAATTTCTAATAGTATACACACCTAGCTTCCAACCATAGGTACTGTTGTAATATACTAAACAAAAGTTAGCATTATCTGTATCAATAATTAACGGGTCAGTAGATCCTAATATCTTTTCTCCAGAACCAGAAACAGTTACATTATATGTACCACAATTATTAGCACCATCTATAATTTTTATCGTATTTCCAAGAGCGGGTGACGATGGAAGAGTAATTACTATCCCTGACACGGTTGAATTCAGCATTAGATTATCGCCAGAAGAAGCGGCATAATTAGAAGACACTTCGGTCCAAGTCTCAGTATTAGAACTAAACTCCAGACCGTTTACCGAAGAATTAACTTTAACATATTCACCGGCATGGCCGCTATAAGTAGTAGGAGTATCTTCCTCTTTTATAAAGTAATGAGGCGTCTCATGATCATGTTCATAAGGGGACAAAAAGTCCGAATCTTTAACTTGATCTTCTCTTATTTCACTTCTAGGCATAACATTCTCCTATTTCTTTTTTGTCCAAATCATATCAAATAGATCAGTACACTGTTCAAAATGATCTGGAAGTATAAACTTTTCATTAGGGAATCTTTCTTTTACTTTATAACCAATACAATTATCTACAAACTCTGTACAATAGAATCTTTTAGGTGAAGTATAATCAAAACTATAATCATAATCAACACCGTTAATTTGAAACTTATACGCTTTATCTATAGCTCCAGGTATAATATGCTTATACTTTTCTTTCAAACGCAGTATCATTATATTATCACATCGCATAAATGACAAAATATCTTCATTAGTTATACCCTTACCCAGCATATGGATTACACGATCTTTATCTACATAAAGTGCTGCATGAGACCAGTAGCCCTTAATAGCTATACTTCCTAAATAATGGTCATATCTTCTCAAGAGTATATCTCCTGGCTCTAAGTTTTCTAAAATCTTTCGTTGATCATCTCCCTTTATCTGATAATGAGATTCACCTGCAAAAATAAAAAACATAGGCCACCGGTATAGTCGTATATCTGCTACCCACGCCACTATTTTAGATTTAATTTTGTACAATATATTCGTCATAGTTGATACCCTTTATAAGTTTAGTCACAAAAGAATCATTAGCAAACTCAGTATATACTGGGTGATGTACTAAAGAACCAGTATTTACATAGTATTTATTACCAGGAAGTTTTACTAACTTTTCTTTGTGTGTATGTCCCATAACTATCACATCATACTTAGAATATTTTTTTACTGCTTTATTCTCTATACCAAATATTAATTCGTTATATTTCTTATGGTTTATTTTACATGCTACTGATTGATATAAATCTCTAAGTGCGCCATTTAGATTAAAACCAAATCGTTCCGATAACAATTGGAATGGAAACAGTAATTTTGTTAATGATAATGTGTTTGTAATCATAAAATTGAATTCATGTCCGTGAATTAATATTGCTCTCTTATTTCCAAAATTAATTTCATAATTATTATATATTGACCTATTGGGAAATATAGTTTTAAGCACATCTATACTTGGATCGTGATTTCCTTTTATAATCATAATGAATTTTTTTGATTCATTAATACAATCTATTACGTCCTTGTACTTATCCAATATTTCATCAATATCCATTTCCCACTCATCTATAAAATCCCCTATTATAAATATTCTTTCATACTTTTCATCTAATAAAATATCAATCAGTTGTTTTTCTAATCTAAATAGAGGCGATCCTAAATGTATGTCAGAGATTAATAAATCCATAATTCCTCCTATACTGTTCTTGCTCTATGTAATGTCAACATACAAGCCATTTCCCAATCATGATCTGGTTCAATAGTATATAAAGTGGCTCTCAATCTCATACCTTGACCTAACTCATCTGAATCAGCGCTTTGCATTCTTTGAAACCCCTCATTAAGTAGTGGTAATCTATTCACAAATTTACCTAATGGTACTTCTACCGAGAACATATTATACTCCCCATCACCCGCGGGTGCTGCTGAAATGTTTTCAAACTTCTTTGTTGTTGTATTCCAATCCGCATTCCAAAAAGCAGGTGTGGCTCTAGTACCATCTTCTCCAATAGGTATGTAAACTAATCCACCACGTGGGTCCGTAATATCAGAAGTTATTTGAATAGTGCCGTCTCCAGTGGCAGGGACAATAAGATACCCACCATAAAGATTATAAAATGTCCCACTTGTTACTGTTGTTGGAGTAACAATTGGTACTATATTAAAGGATATGGTGTCAAATTGTGCCTTATTCCAAATTACATAACCTTCATGAATCCATGTCTCGTTCTCAATAATATTAAAGTCAATGTATAAATTTTGTTCAAACGGATCACCTATTCTATGTTTGAGAATAAACAACTCGCCGCTACCTACATCTGTAATATCGTTAATATTATCTCCAGCACCAGTGAAATAAGTAGTTGTGCCTCGCACACGAGAAGATTCATGTACTTCTAACTTATGAGATCTGTTAGTTACAGCTAATTCCACTTCATTAACCACCATTACTTTATCATAAGACTCCAAATACTCCCCTTGATGATTACTGACTACAGTCTGTAAGTATGTTTCTTCTGTTGGAGAAAGTGCTCCTTTAAACCATATATCACATGTATCTCCAGTAACTTGAATATAATCTAATGCTGTGGTAATGCCAGATTCATTTATCTCTAGCTCCAAAGAATCTGGTACCACTTTACTATTGGGAAAATCTTGTGTTATTGAAAACGTGTATTTAGTTGCTGCCATAATAAACCTCCAATGTTATCCTACCTTCCAAAATTCTAATTCTGTATTCCACAAATAGATTGTGGCTCCATGTCTATTGGGCTTAAATTCTAAAACAATTGTATGTGTACCTTCAGTTAAATCTGTGTATCTAAAACCACTTTCTATATTCTCATTATGATAATCTTTTGGCTCTGTGCTTTGATAATATAATTCATCACCATCCACCGTAATTCTAGCTTCCATACTCCTGCTTGTAGATGTACACTGCCAGTTAAAGAAGAAACCTATTCTATATGTACCAGTTGGTATTTCTACAGACATCTTAATCTTTGTCGTCCAGTCCTCATAACAATTCGTAGCAGTCCAATCTAAATCTTGAGCATGGTAGAAGTAAGAAAATGGAAAAGAGTTGCCTCCACCTCCAGAACCGGAAGAGACTAGTTTAAATTTATCTTCTGTAGCATCATACACAATACGTTTACCATCATCTGAAGGAACCGGAGCATCTATTGGTTTATGTTGTATCTTAGTAGCATCGTGTACAAGATCAGTAATATCACTTTGTAAATGTGTGTGTCCAATATCTGACTTACCATCAATGTTCTGTTGTAATGATACCGCAGTAGAATCTACATAATTAATGGAAGACACATCATCCACTGACATACTATTAGTGACAAACAGTTTTTGTGTACCATCCCAAAATGCTATGTGCTTATCGACAGGGTTATCTTCTCTAAGCGCCACATCTTGTAATGAGCCCGAAATACCTACCTCAAAATGTCCATGTTCCTCATGATAAACGAACATATAGTCGGGAGCAGTTCCTCTATCTATCTCTATACCCGCATAACCAGCAGACACATTGCTTCCAGTTTCACCGGCATTTACCAAAATAGTGTTGTCTGATACTTCCATAATCTCTGTGTTTGATATAAATTGTGTACCTTGTACAGTAAGATCGCCCACAATGGATAAATTTCCATTAACCGCGCGAGACCCATCAGCAAGTAAATACTGCGTGTGATCATCTGAAGATAAGTTAGTAAGATCAGAATGAGAATGTACATGAGACGTATCTGATTTATTGGCAAGGAAACCGTCTAATTCTGTTTCAGTATAATACCTATCATCATGTAAATGAGATATATCTGACTTATTATCTATTTGTGATTGTAGAGTTCCTGAAATGGCTATCTCATCTTCTATCTTAAGATACCTTACATCCCCTCTAGCAGTAGTAAAATATTGAGGATGGTCATCATCTAAACCAGATAAATCGCCATGTTTTGTTATAATAAGAGCATCTACTTCTGGTTTTTTATAATATCGTAAATCATGTTGATGTGATATTGGTGACTTAGTCAAAAGCAAGGTATCTGTTTCAGATTTATCATAATACCCATCAGCAAAATCATACATAGCATTGGTAAGTGTTCCAGATAACGCCACTAAATCGGTACATCTCGTAACACAATCAGGAAGTTGTTCATCAGATAATCTACCAATGTGTTGTGGTCCAGAAAGTTCGTGTTCTTTGGGGGTAACATAACTCAAAACTTTCATACGGCCTTCAGAATCTACATCCACAGGCTTCATCTGGTCATTAACTATTTGAGTTCTATCAGAAGTAATAGATAGAGCACCAGATATAGAAAGTGGGTCACCTTCATGATTAGCCACAATTTCATCCAGTGTAGCCTGTTCTTCTTCAGAAAGATTCGCTTTCATATAAATATGACATTCTATTTCATCTTTATTATAGACATAGTCTACTGCTATAGTAATAGTAGATAATCTAATCTCATAGACTAATGCATCTATATCAACTTTAGAATTTGGAAAGTCATTTTCTATTGAATAAATATACTCATAATTCATTTAATTTACCCCCTTATTAACTAGAATTAATCATCCAGAACTCTATTCTAGCTCTTCTAATATAACTGGTACTACCTGTGTTTTCTCCTGAAAAGTCTATATCTATTGTGTGTGATACATTGGTCAAATTAACTATAACAAATCCACCAACATGATGCCAAGAATTAATATCTTTTGATTCTTCATTCATCTCCATAATCGTATTAGTATTATCTATTTGTATTCTTGCTTTAAAATCATTAGAAGCAGAGTTTCTTCTCCATTCAAATTGATAACCTACTCTATAATATCCAGCTGGAACAGAAGGCGATGTATAAGTAACTTTGTTAACCCAGGATGTGCTATTAGTATTACTTTCTGAATCACTAAAAGACCATCCGTACCAAGAACCAAAATCTGGCTCGATATAAATCTCTGCTTGTCCACCGCCCTGATCCTCTACTTTATTAACAGAGGACCCAGTAAAATTAAGTATTGAAAAAGGACTACCAGTAACAGTAGTGCCTTCATGTTTAAGAGACAAATTAGACCCAGACCCAGGGGCACCATCAGCTCCTGGATCCCCCTTTTCTCCAGTGGTAGTGAAAATGGATAAGGAAGAGCCATTAGCTTCTAAAGCTAAAGTAGAAGTACCGTTATCTCTAATGGCCTGGACCTTTATTCTATCGTTCTTATTCAAACCGGACACAATTGTTACATTTCCTGTATTCTCACCTACATTCAATGTTCTATTATACATTTTTGCTCGGGTGCCAGGAATCTCTACATACCCAGAACCAGAATCTTTAACGATTCTCATAATACTATCTGTTCTAGAAGATCCAGCAGTAATGGTTGTAGTCACTCTAGCATTTATTATATAAGTGTATGATTCTTGTATTATTACTTACGGAGAACTGGCTGAATGAGCAAAAAGGCCTGTGCTCTTATATCTTTCAGTAATAAGAGGTATATCTACCCAGGTAGTGCCCACTGTAGTTCCACCAGAACTATCGTAAGCATCAAAATAACCAGTGGCGGATCCTGAAACCGTAACTACTCCGTCTATACCATCAGCACCATCGGCTCCATCGACGCCATCGGCTCCAGGGTCACCTTTATCCCCTTTATCTCCTTTAACACCGTCTAACTTTACTATATTAAAAACAGTATCAGCGGGAGCGGTCATTTCATCTGTGGTACCCTTCATAGCCTGTAAAACTATATAATCACCAGCAGTAAGATACACTATAGCAGTACAATCAACATCATGAGTCTCACTAACATACACATTAGCAAACAATGAAGAACCTGGAGCAACAGTTGTTCCATTTATCAAAACCCTACCTGACGCCTGTACTATATTATTAGTAGAACCGGTAGCCAAATGTGCCTTCATATCGTAACTGATCATATAAAGGCCAGTAGCACTAATGTTTATTCTCTCTGTATTAGTACCATCATGTGTAATGATAGTAGTATTCTCCACATCGGTAGTATCAAACGTTACATTAGCCCAAGAAGTAGTATAAGTATAATCCGTGGTCCTTCTTATTTGACAAGCACATAAATAACCCACACCACTAGCCGCTGTAGTAGACCCTTCTGAATTAACTACAACAACCGAAAAATCAGTGTCAGTGAGAACATCAGGAGAGCTTCCATTGTCCCCTTGCCCCACTTGAATTGTAAAACCAGTAGTAGATACACTTGAAACCATCGCATTAGTATCTGTAACAGTTTGATATGGCTGTGCTATTACACTATAATAAGCATCTTTAGGACGAGACGTGAAAGTACATCCATACGTACCAGTAGCAGACCTACTAACATTTAGATTAAAACTATCCCTGACTGTACCATCAGCATCTACTCTGGCGGTAGCAAACACCCCAAATCCAGGAGGACCCGCCTCTCCACCAGAAACTGTAGCTATTTGGCCGTCTATGTACTGTTTCTGAACAAGGTGATAAGGTTGTGTGGCGGCGACTCCGCTTATAGTATGGTTCACCTGTAAGTCGGAGTCGTCATACCACAGAGCTACCTCTTGGTTATCACCAAAATAAATTTGATCATCGTTTTTTAGATATAGGTCTTTACCTTTAAATCTACCCATTATTAACCGCCATTAAAGATATATTTTAGTCACCAACACAAATCCATTCAAGTGAATAATTAGCAGAATCTATGTCACCTGAAAATAGTACTGTAAACCCGGTAGTAGACTTAGCTGAAATAATAGTTGGATAAATCGAAGGATTAGCATCCGTAATATTATTCATCATTACACTAATTGTGTAGTTGACTGATGTATACGGTGTAGCAAAAGTCACAGCTTTACTATTATCATTCACAGATAATGGTGTTCTGCCACTCTTAATACCGCTACCAACCTGCTGATCAACATAATGTTTAGTAGTTAAATCGCTGTCTAACACTGGGTCAACACCGCTTACAGTATTGGTGAATCCACGACTACCGTCAGTTGGTACATATTGTGTATGATCATCGTCACCAAGACCAGTCAAATCACCATGGTCAGTAATCATATCATTGGTTAGTGAACCACTCAATGTAGCAAGTGCTGTGTCTACATAATTTTTGGTTGTAAAATCGCTTGATGAAATAGGGTCAACACCACCAACGGTGCTTGTAAAATCTCTAGTACCATCTATTAGAGCGTATTGTGGATGGTCGTCATCACCTAACCCGGTCAAACCACCATGATCCAATACCATAGATCCACTTAATGTTGCAATTTCATTATCTACATACTGTTTAGTAGTAAGATCACTGGCAGCTACCGGAGTAACACCACCAACAGTACTAGTAAAGGCCCTAGTACCATCTACTCTTGAATATTGTGTATGATCATCTGCGTCTAAATCTTGTAAATCACTATGTGATACTGCCATCCCCATTGGGGACCAAGAAGTACCATCATAAATATAAATCAATTCTTCGTCTTCTACATAAACCGCAGTTCCTGCTGTAGGTGATACAAAATCCCATGAAGACCCATTATATTCAGCAATTTCATCTTCATGACCTGCCCAAGCCCCAGTGGCAGTTGGAATAACCAAAAATCTCTGGTCAACCGCCGGAGTGCCTGGAGGAGCGGCTTGTCGTGCTTCAACTGATTCCTGCCAATCTAACAATTCTAAAGCACTAATTTGGTCTTGTAGAGTACCAGAAGTTGTTAATAGTTGGTCATAACGAACAAGGTGCTCATTTTGAGTAGCCAATTGACCCTTAATGGGTGCATCAGCCAAGAAATCAGTACCATCATAATATAAACTTACATCATCTCCGGTACCAAAATACACTCGTTCATTATCTTTTAATTTTAAATGCTTACTTTGAAATTTTGCCATTTATTAAGTTTCCTCCTTATAGTTTAGCCATCCAATTCAGTTTATAATTTGGCGAATCTATATCACCAGAAAATAATACGGTAAATCCGCTTGTAGTAGTGCGAGAAACCAATGTAGAAAAAATAGAGGGCTCAACATCAGTAGTATTTTCTAAAGTTACATTTATAGTATAATCTGTGTGTGTAACTACAGTAGAAAAAGGGACGAACACTGATGTTGCCCCTAAATCTATTGACTTCTTACCATTAAACTCATCTTGAACCCCTGAAAATTCTAATCCCTGCCCATCATCCTTTACTCTAACATACTTTCCAGCATAACCACTATAAGTTGTTGGAGTATCAAATAGACCCAAAAAGGTGTCATGATGATTAAGTATAGACTGGTACAAAGAACCAGATATAGTATCTATCTGATTTTGTGTATAATATCTAGAATCTCCCCGCTCATCCGTAAGATATTGTGGGTGATCATCATCATCAAGACCGGTTAATTGTCCATGGTCTATAGATATTTTAGATGTGTTTGAAGAATCAACAACAGTCTCATAAAGCCCTCTAATTTCTGAATTTTCTATTGGAAATATATGTACAAATATTATTTCTGTGGGGCCGCTTTGAATAAAGTCATCTGGACTATGAAGTGCTTGTCCATTATAGAATATCGTTATTCTATCTTTAATATATTCATAATTGGTATTAAATACTTGGTTTACACCATCTTTAACACCAATCAGCGGATCGGCTATTACTGATGTTGTTCCTTGCTTACCACCTAATTTCCTTAAAACAATCATCTAGTTTACCTGTCGTCCTCTATTTTCTATATTTAAAATATAGCAATGGCCAAAATACACTACCTTGAGTTTACTACTTTTATAAGAGTTTTTCAAATAGTATATTTCAGCCATTATAATACCTACCTCTATTTTAGTTATTTGTTACATTATATCAATCGTCTTGTGTATCATTTTCACCAGCATCGGGCTCTGATGAATCGCTGTCTACATCTGCTGTTTCCTCGCCTTCCCCTCTTATTCGCGCAATGGTTTCCCGTCTAGCTTCATCCCTATCAGCAGCTGCTATGACATTTTCTAACATTTTTACAATCATCAACTCATTATTCTTAAGTTGTGCAATTTCACCTTGCATTACATACAATTGTTTAACTTTTCTATCTACGTCTGCTCTGTATCGTTTAACTAATGCTGTAATAAAACCCACCTCTTCTTTAGATACAAGTTTCTTTTCCTCTGCCTTAAATAGAATACTTCTTAACTTACTATCCTCTTCCCTATTGGGTGTATCAACTATCATAATAACTTCCTCCTATAGCCTTAATTCTTCAGTGGCTCGACTTAAGTCGAGCCACTGTTATTGTTATTATTGCCTTATTACATAAGTAATATTCCTGCCAGCCTGAATATCAAACATAAATGTTACACTAGTAGTACTGGTCTCAGAATAATCTCTGTCTCCATTAGCACCATTAGTACCAGTAGAAGCAGCTATTAACTGACCATCTACATAAACATCCATGTTCTTACCCTCCGCACCAGATGTTGAATCAGGAGTATAACTGATACTGCCAGGCAATGTGTGTTCAGTATTCTTAGAAATAGCAGAAGATACAGTTTCCACATATTTATCTGCAGAACTAGCAGTAATACTATCATTAAGTGTTTTTAATTCCTGATCAATCGCATCCAACGAAGCAGTGATTGTCTGACCATCAGCAATATAATTATCATCCGTATATAACCTATTGCCAATACCATCATTAAGTGCATCAATAGCAGACTTTAAATCGGATGGGTTAGACGACAAAATGTAACTCGCGCTGTCATTATCCCAAGGCAGTGGACTACCGTCACCATCTGTGGCGCCAGTATAGCCCCACAAATTATAAATATCCTCCATCAACTCTACATCGCCTTCCCAAGAATTGATAAAATCTGTTCTTGCCCACTCATATTCCTCTACATCGGTAAGAATTTTTCTTCTTGGGTAAACAATCTGAACTGTGGAAGGCGTAGTACCGGATACTGTACTAAGATCAGTAACAGCATCATTAGCATAGAAACGCACATATACATCAGTACCAGTACCTGTACCAGAGAAATCAGCCGCGTCATGAAACTTCCCATAAATTATATGTCCGGAATCAGTCTTAATTTGACTACCAGTATTCATATCTACAACATCAATCATACAAACACGATCTTCTCCGCCCTCATCATAGTAACTACCGTTATGTGCAGTACTAGCAAAAATAGGAAGACCGCGTCTATCAGACGCTGTAGCATAAGGAGCTGTGGTAGTTAAAAGAAACCCTGTACTAGAACCATTAACTGAAAAACCAGACCCAGAATTATCATCCCTCACCGGGAGAATAATCGTTTTAGCATCCAAAGTGTTACCACCGATATTTGAAAGAGTAAGATCCTTATTAGCTGTATTAGCAGCATCCGTATCACTAGGATCAAAATATTTACTTAACGCATCAAACCAGTTAGTGGTACCCTTAGCATCTTTGATGAGGGTTCTAATAACATTCATATCCCCCTCTAAAGAACCTGAAACTGTGGGTTCCGCAACACTAGAAGAGTTAACATTAGCGACTGTGTCATCATATGTCATGGAACGCCTGATTTGTTCAAGCTGTCTAATTAAACTTCTAGCCATATTTTATTTTCCCCCTAACTGTCTATTTAATTTCTAACTATTGTTTCTAATTCTCTAATCCTCTTTCTTAATATATTACATAAACTATCTTTATGCGCTCTAGCATTAGCCTCTCTAAGAGCCATTTTTAATAGTTGTTTGTTTTTACAAATAGGAACAACGTCTCTTGCTTGTCTTACAGTAAGATCTACTATATCAAGAGGATCCATGTCATCTATTCGTTTTTTCACCTTATCCTCAGCGGGGACATCAGCTATTTCATCTGCCTCAATAGTTTCGCCATCGGCCAGTAAAACTACACTCCATTTATTATGATCTTTAAGCTTAACAGTTTTTAGCCACGAAACAAACTCCTCTCCCTCAGAAAGAGAGTGCTTCTTACCATATTGCTCAAATAATTCACTCAAAGATATTTTCTGGCCAGGACCAATTGTTCTTTTCATAGCATGCGCCCACATCGGTGATTTATTTTGTACATAACCATTCATATTAACTTCTCCTTTTCTATAAAAATCATATTAACTTTTCCTTTAAACATTTATTTTTGTCCTTATTCAATATTAATAAATAACCCATCCACGGGATGCATTGTAGTATACAAGTTTAAATGCTGCACCATCAGTGTCTATATCCATATCCTGAGCAAGACCCATAATATTTTTACCATTTCTGTCAAGTGTAACATTAACTGTACCACAATTATAACCACCATCCAAGAAATGAATTTCATCACCCATAGATGGATTACCAGGTAGGGTTAAAGTATATGCAGATGCGGAACTAGTATCTACGATAATTCTCTGGCCAGAAGAGACGCTGGCATTAGCGGTTATATTAACCCATCTAGCCGCATTCCAGACTGTACCGTAGGTAATATTCGCCCAATCTTCAGCATATGTATTAAATGCAAATGTAATTCTAAGTTCGCCACCAACAACTGTAGCGGTATAATAATCAGAGTCTTTCTTATTCTTCACACCATTCAAGAAGACTTCTAGATCACTAGGTACAGAAGAGAATCCTCCACTATATGCCCAGTACCCACCACCAGAGTTATAAGCAAGTTCTGCCTCATGGAACTCAGGTTGTCCAGCACCACTAATAGTAACTGTATCAGTCGTGGCATCTATATTAACACCTAGACCATTAACACCGTTAATTGTCAAAGTATCTAAACCAGATGCAGTAGTGCTATCTGTGCCATTGGTTACAAATTTATAAGCATCAACCAAATTCATCTGACCGTCAACATAATCCTCAACGGCCTTGGCTGTGATCAATTGATCATCTGTATTACTACCAACAGAAGTAGCAATTTCATTAACAGATGTTCCAGTGGCCAAACTAAGATCTCCGCCTATACTTACATCATGAGCAAAAGCAACTCCACTAGTAGTTGGATTATATGTCATGGCAGAAGTATCGGCAACAGCAGAACCTGTCATATAAAGCATATTATTTGCTGTGTATGAACTAGGTGTATCTGTTAATTCCAAGAATGTATCCAAAGCATCAATAGTTAATGTATCAGTTCCAGAATTTACGGTAACAGTAGCACCACCAGTAGCAGCAAATGTGAATGTATCATCATTACCACTAGCCTCGGCAGTATTAACACCATCTGTAAAAGATTTAAAGAAGTCTAATGCTGTAGTAGCATCGCTTAAAGTACCAGAAACAGAATCAACATAGTCATATGTGGCCTTGGCAGTGGCAAGTTGATCATCTGTAGAACTACTTGTAATCGCAGTAGAAATTTCATTAACTGTCGTGCCTGTACTGAGACCCAATGTAGTGCCAGCACCAAGTGTGAAAGCAGTACCGTCAAATGTGAAAGCGGAACTACTAACAACTGCAGCGCCGGACATATACAAGATCTCTGAATTTGTAAAAGAGCTAGGTGTATCAGTAAGTTCTAAGAACGTATCAAATGCATCAATAGTAACAGTATCAGTTCCAGCGGTAACAGTTACACTAGCACCACCTGTGGCGGCAAAAGTAAGTGTGTCATCATTACCACTAGCCTCGGCAGTATTAACACCATCTGTAATTGACTTATAGAAATCCAATGCTGTAGTAGCATCACTCAAAGTTCCAGAAACGGCATCAACAAATGCGAAAACCGAACCAGCTGTTGCCAACTGATCATTGGTGGAAGAACCGTCAACTGTTGAAACAATCTCATTAACTGTAGTACCAGTTGCTAAACTAAATAAACCACCAACATTAAACTCACTATTATTAGGATCGAAAGTGACAGACGAGTTACTAGCAAGGCCAGCAGCTGTCATATAAAGAGTGTTATTGGCAGTGTAAGCACCTGGTGTGTCAGTAAGATCTAAGAACTCATCAAAAGAATCAATAGTTAGTAAATCACTGGCTGCAGTAATGGTTACATTAGTACCACCAGTACCTGAAATAGTAAAGGTGTCTGTATTTCCAGATGCTTCAGCAGTAAATATACCATCTGTAAAATATTTATAAATATCGAGTGCAGCAGCTCCGGCGGCCAAAGTTCCAGAAACGGTATCCACATAATCGTAGATAGCTTTTTCTGTAGCCAAAGTATCATCATCTCCTGGGCCTACAATAGTTGTAGTAATGTCGTTAACCGACGCACCAGTTTTCAGAGATACACCAGTGTTGCTCACAGAAAATTCGGCAACAGAGGCAGAAGACCCATCACCAGCATAAATAGTAGCAGAACCACCCTGTAATCTCAAATAAGAGTTGTTAGCTTGAGTACTACTAGTAGGTGCAAAAATATCAGTAATAATTGAACTAACATCCAACCATTCATTACCATTTACACTACTTAATACATTAGGTGATGCAGTGTTAATTGACATGAAGGTTGTACCAGCAGTATCAAATCTAAACGCTGAAGCATCCCACAAAGGCACTCTAAGATTAGTAGGAGCGTCTTCTCTAGTAGCAACTGCTTGCATTGAACCAGAAATACCAACCCTAAAATTATCTTCTACCTCGTCAAAATAGAAGAAAAAGTCTGGTGCAGTACCTCTATCTACCTGAATACCGGCAGTACCTTCAGTAACACCGGCTCCAGTTTCTCCTGAGTTAATCACCAGCAAATTATCTTCAATTTGAACTGTTTCTGTATTAGAAATGAATTGGGTACCAGTTACAGTCAAATTACCACCAACAGTCAAATCTCCAGTGGTATATATGGCAGATCCTTGGTAAGTGCCAGCCTTAGGCTGAATTACTCCACTCCAAGTCTGCTCCCAAATAATATCGTTCTGTAACGATCCACTAATCGCGGTGTCTTTAGCATCGACCTCCGCTTGTGTGTAAGTATTATCAATCTGAGTCTGTAAAGAACCAGACGTAGTAGACAACATAGCATCTACTTCTGTTTCTGTGTAATAACGGTTGTCTAACTGACCATTATCAAGTTCTGTTTTAGTGTAATATCTGTCATCATGATTATGGGCTCCAAGACTACCACTAATACTAGAAAGAGAATCGGCAACACTATCACCGATATATTTAAAAAAGACACCCCATAAAGGCAGTGTTTTACCATTAGCAGATGGATCCTCGTCAAAATAAATTACACCAGAAGATGCATCATATTCCCAATTGAATGAAACTTCGGAAGGTAGGATCTCCTTATTGGAATCATAACCTGTCCCCGTTCCATTATCTTCAAATAATCTCAATTTATACTGAGTTTCCGCGTATCTCATCCATTGATCAATGCGGACATGCCCTCTAGCAGAGTGACCTGTTTCAGTACAATTATCCTCATAAGCAACCCAAGCTTTATTTCCATTAACTGTAGGATCTGCCGTTAGCTTTACGGTATGTTGTTCAACTAAGCCAGCCGCAACACCACTAGCTGTAAGTGGCCCGTGGTCAGAAACAACATCATCTACTGGAATTTGAGCCGCCAGTACTTGATGTGGATTCTTTAATGCATAGGCTTCATTGGTAACACCCTTGGCAGTTGACGTAAATCCTACATTGCTAAGATGCTTAACTTGAATACTTTCTCTATAAGTATCATTAAAGGCCATAGTTTAAGTTTCTCCTTTCGATTTACAATGTAGGACTAAAAGTGACACCAGTAAGAGGCGTCACCGAACTAGCTTTGTATTTAATTCTCATGATGACTCTATCACCATATGAATTAGAGCTAGTAGTGCCAAAACTAAAAGCAACAGTAGAACCAGAAGAACCGGAGCCAAGACAACCGTTTCCTCCATAAGTAGTTTGATCTGTCCCAAGATCCTGCCATACGCTAGTATTATTATTACCATAATCAGAACAATTGGGATATCTTAAGCTAACTTCTACGTTACTTCCTTGGATTACGTTAAGAGCATTGCTCCAGCCACTGAAAGTAATAGAACCTTGAGTGAATGATCCAGAAGCAATAAATACTCTATAATAAACAAAATCACCTGTCTGACCTGAATAATCAGGACCAGCAGGCAAAAAACCAGTTGAATGATCAATGGTGGGGTACTTTAATGTCCCATTATAAACCACCAAACCATTGATTGTGGTAATATCAGTAGTAGAATCCCAAGCACTATCAGTCCAAGTAATACTTGTGTTATTGAAATTCTCAGTTCCTGCAAAACGTTTATCTTCATCATCAAAATTTTCAACTGTGCTTGTACTTGTTGTGCCATATAAATCAAGCCTATAAGTACCAGCGGCTGAATCACCAGAAGTAACACTGCCAAAAACATCTCTATAAGTGGCTTGTGCCCTGGCATCCATATTTCTAAAATTACCACTACCTATACTAAAACCAATACTATATCCACCAGCAGACTGAATAGTATCAGTAATTGATGGTGGGTCTGAAAGACCAATATCAGTTAAAGTAGGAGTAATATCAGATGCATTAAACTGACTCAAACGAAAGGTCATAGGATTACTAACATACCCTCTATCAAAAAGGGCGTCACTGTTAGTTCCATCGATAACAAACGTTGAGTTTTCACCATAATAAGTCACACCACTTAGGTGTTTATATACTGACATAAATGGATTCAGTGTTGGTACAGCAGCAGTAATACTTTGACTTGTAGTATCTACCCAAAAACTCTCATACGTGTAATTCTGACTTCCACCCACAGTATGTTCCACGGTAATTTGTCCCTGAAAACCTGCAGGTAATGTTAATGTAGCATTCATACTAGCAATTTGATGAGCCGGCCAAAAACTAGGATAGCTATCAACACTAGTATTCATACAACGTCTATTTGTCAAATTAATGATATCTACTCCTGTTCCACCAGCAGTGTGATTAGGATTATTTCCTACATCAGCCTCACTAGTTTCATAGGAGCAGCCATCAGAAGTCCAAGCCGCCGCTAAATCTAATGAACCTACAGTGACGCCATCCCTTTTAATAGAAATGGTTCCCTCGTCCGCAGGGAAAAATCCACCAGGAATACTAATTTGCATAGTATTATCATCAGTAAATCTGATGGTACTACCAGCACTAACACTACTAGTGTTATCTGTGTATTCATCAGCAGGAGCGCCTACACTAACTCCTCCAGTTTGGTCTATATTACTAATTGTAAAACTAACAGTACCAGGACGTTCGGAGTATTGCGCTGTCTCACCAACGTAATTAGGTCTTGCTGGGATCAAATAAGCCATGTCTCTAAGATTAGTATCAGGATCGTCGTACCAATTATCCTCACCAATTACTAGATCCATCATAAATCTTAAATAATTCAAATCATCTTCCAAATTTTGGTAGTAATGTCTCCTATAAGATGCAGTAGCATCTGTACCAGCTGCGCCAGGAGTAATAGTAGCTGTAGTTCCAGAAACAGCGGTGATTTTGTAAACACCAGCAGCATTACCGCTGTCAATAACAATGAAATTATCTACTTCATCTACTCCAAACGAAATGGAAGAATCAGTGACTGTGGTTGATCCACTGGTAGTAGCAATAGTACCAGTATTATAATGCCTACCTGTAGATTCAGCAAGAGATCTCTTCATATCATCAAAAAATGTACGAGTACCTCTTACTTGCTGTAATTGTTCAAATAAGCTTCTTGCCATATTTTAAGCTCCTTCCACAGAATTTAAAATCTTATTCTATACCTCTAATTCTATCCACTAAAAAATGAAGAACATTAGAAAGTCTGTGAAGTACTAAGCCAATAAAAATCCAATCCAAATAGGTGTTAAAAACATTCACATGACTAAATAATAAAAGAGATGTAAACATTCCTATCCAAACCGATGTACAATACCCACAATCTAATAATCTATGTAGCCAATTAAAAAATTTGTTCTTGTGGCCTAATTTGAACACATATTTCCTAATAGGTTCAGTAATTTCCGACTTAGTTATGATCTCAGTCAGCGCTTCAACGACCACAACTACAAAAACTATCCTATAAATCATGTCTCTAACCCATCCTCAGTCTAATGTGCCCTGACTTCTAATTGGCAGAGCACATTATACCAGTCTTCATATTATAAACTACGATCAATTACACCAAGACCAAGCATTCTACTATCCAAACAAGCAAAACCAAGTTCAGCCCATCCAAAAAAACCTTGTTTTTGAACACGTAGCAATGTTGGGTCTTCATGGGCTTCATACTCTTTTCTAATAGGCATAACTAATGAGTCATTCGCCGTAAGATCAAAACCCATGATCTGTGTTTCACCTAGTGTGTTAATGGTTCCATCAGCATTACATACATTAGGACTGTCTAGTGTATAAGCATTATAGCTTTCACCAGAATCAGCGATGAACTTACCATATTGTGAGCTATGCCCATTAATGTTATAAAGTCCAACGGCTCCTAGATGTTGTACTTCATGAAGTTGTACATTCCAGATCGACCCCATACCAGAAGCTTGAAAAATTTCACGTCTAGTTACCGGATCAATATCAGTATCAGTCCATTCACGAATATCGGCAGCATCTTCAGGTGAGAGATAAATATCAGTCAGCTGACGACCGATTCTCTTAAAACCGACCATCATCTTATTAATAAGTTCTTTAGATAAATAACCAGCACCAGTAGATGAATTACTGATTTCATAAATAGGCGCCGGACGAGAGCCTAGAAGTCCTTTGCCAGAAAAAGCGGAAGTAGCAGCTGGCATAATAACACGCCATCCACATTCTTCCTCGTAATTAGCTAGATCTTTAGCTACTCTAGCAGCTGCTCTCGATGCGATATCAATACGAGAATCTCTAGCATAAGTCAACTTCCAATCTGCAGAAGCGTCAATAGAGAAGGTAGGTACATATACTTCTTCTCCTATACCTTCAATAAAGTTCTGGGCTACATTATTCTGTTACTTTTATGACTCAGAAATTTCTTCCGAGCGGGGAAGCTCTTCATCTTCCCTCTACATGTCTCCATGTAGTTCAGACTGTATCATCACCCTAATGGGTGTTCAACGTTTCAGTCGTTGGGGGCTTCAATTAATTTAATCTTCTGGGAATATCTCTAGTTATAGTATTATGACTAGCATTTAATTCCCTTAAAGCAATAGCTATATCTATATCTCTATCGTTAACTGGAGTTCCTCTATTAACTGTCATTCTATTCTGAACATATTCTAGAAGTAGCTCCGCTTGCTTCTTTTTAGCTATTTCATATTTAGCAATTACAGGCAATGATTTATATAGTCTTTTCATTCCCCTCAAAGAAACTTTATACCCTATTTTACCAGTGTGTTTCCTAACTGTAGATTTTATGTAAGCACCTACATTAAATTGTTCTTTTATAATTCTAACACAGTTGGCAATAAGTTCCTCACTATCATTAGCTATTTCAATGGATGGAAAAAAGTAGAGCACCTTACTTTTATGGTGGTACTGTTTAGATAAAACATAAGAGCCATCACTATCTATAACTCCTATTAACCATCCTAGATCAAATAATTGGTTGCCACCTGGTTGTCTCTTATCAGTCATATTTTCACCTCAGTAGTAATAACTGCTTAACGAGAGTTTCCAGCGTTACAGTTGAATTTTCATTATTATGTTTCCACAATAAGGGTCAGTATTTTAACCAAGCCCAGGTAAAACCCAAACGGGACACTTGGGTTAATGTTAATCTGTATGTCTCCATACAGGTCGGACTATATCTTCTTCTTATATTATATCATAAGAAGTCTAACATGTAGTCTCTGAAGAATCCTTTAAGGTTTCCTGCTGATCGCCCAATACAAATTATTATCACCATATCAGTAAATTTATCTCTAAGGGTGTTCCAGCATATAGTTAGATTAAGAGACCCCCGAATATTTAATCTCTAGATCTTCAGCCACAGGATAAACCAATTAATTCAATATGTTACCATATTGACCGGACTCTATCTTCACAATTAAGTGTCTTGCGTATTAGTCTCTGAGATATCTTTAATAAATGTTATTTAGTGTCTTAACTTCAGATACAATTTTATAGTTCTCATCAGTATAATCTCTGTTATTCTTTTTCAACTCTATATACTGCTTCATTAATTTCAATTGTTTCTGTTTAGCCACTAGTTTACCATCAAGTTTATCTAGAATAGAATATAAAGGGTCAAAATCTTTAACTCTGATACTATAATGATACTTAAATGTTTTCTTTTTAAGTTTTTTACTTAACTTACCTCTTGTCTTGTCTACATAGTATCTTATATTAAACCTGTTATAAATTTCCTTTATATTATTTAATGCTGTGTGTGACTCGGTAGTAATTTTTAACCAGGGAGTTATTTTTCTATAGTTATATACTTTATCTTTATACTTAGTATTTCTATGGGTATCAGAAAAATATATAGCTCCATCACCATCTATCATACCAGCAAGCCAAGATAATGTATTATTTCTAAAAAAATCATCTCTATTATAGTTTAAATTTAATTGCTGTATTTCATGAAACAGCTCTTTTTGCCTACTAGTATATGGCGTATTATTATACTTCCACCCATAATCCTTGACATATCTTACCCTACTTTCACAAAACTCCTTAAGCAATTCTAGTTGCGGGCGGCGAACTATACTAAATTTGGACCATTTATCAACAAAATCAATACACTTACCTAGTCTTAAAATTTGTATTCTCTTATGGTCTCGTCCAACTGTAGCCTTTTCTAAACCAACGTGATGATTTATCCCATTGGCTTTGAGTTTGCTAGAACAGACTTCAACAAGTTCAAATCTAGTATTAACAAAATTTATTCTAGGTCTTATACTCAATTTACCTTTGTATGTATTCTTTGTTAAATAAACACCAAAGTCACTATCAATTAACCCGGCAAAGTAATTATCATTTATTAAAGTTATCTGCTGATTGTCCATAATATCCTCCTTATTTTCACCTTATCAGTAAAGGACGGCTTTAGAAGTTTCCAGCATATAGCAAGATTTAACCAGACCGTTTATCCAGCCTGGGCGCCAGGTCCTAGTCTTTCGACTGAGAACAATTGACGCATAATAGATTCCAATTCAACTTTCTGCAAGATTGGAGTTGTAATAGCAGCAGCAAACGCCCTATAGGCAGCTATACCTTCTTCAGTATTAATATCGGCAGTAGCTCTAAAAAGTTCCATCATTTCCTGTCTTTCCATAACAACTCCTCCTTAATAGTTTGGGATGCACTATACGTGCTTTAATCCCATTAAAAATAATAATAACCTATACCAATAGTTTTACTCTAATTGGGTATAGGGTAACATTGTTAACATTGGCGGTTGCCTTGGCGGCACTCACGCCTTTAAGAACACGAGCAACAACAGTAGACACATTAGGCAAACGCTTACCATCGTAAGTATCATCAGTTGCTCCAGTATTACTAGTAGTTAAACGAGCCCCGCAATTAGCAGCAACGTATAGCAACTCTCCAGGTTTAATTGGATTTGCTACAACGGCATCTGTTCCTGCGGTCCCGGTAAAATCAGCGGTATAATGTACAGTGTCCCAAATACCAAGATGAGCCACGCCGACAGGCGCTTCAGCGGTACCAGTAATATTACCTGCTCCATCATACGTTGGGGCAGCAATAACATCACTAGAACCAAGATCGCCTGGCATAAAAAACATAGTGGGGTGTACTTGATGGTAGTCAGTCTTTACTTTCTGCATAGAAAGACCAAATGGTATTCTTTCATTAGCATCAGTAGGCTCTGTACTTTGTTTATCATAGCGATACACAATAGCCTCCTGATTAGCAGCACTACTAGACAAATACAAAACTGCACCAGCATAACAAACCACTCCGCCTACACCAGCAGATCCGGTACCTGTCTGTGCACCATACGCACAAAATTGATTTTCAACAACAGGATGTCTAGGTACAAACATATCCTTTTTCCTCCTTAATTACTTTTAAACTAAATTAATACATTAAAAAGTTATTTTTTTATTTTTTCATCTGTTCCGCCAAAGCTTTCCCTAGTTCGGCATACTTAGCCATCATATCCTTAGAAGGATGAGTTTCTAGATTTAAAGATGCGGATACTGCTTTACTGGCATCAATTTTAGCAGGTGGCGTGTTTTCGTCTCCTTTATTAGCAGAAGCCTTGGCTGCTTCTTCTTTAGCTTTAGCCTTAGCTTCCTCCTCTGCTGCAATCTCTTCCTCGGTTTTTATGTGAGCCTCATCCTCTTTATTTTTCTTTAATTCAGCTACTACTGCTTCACGAATAGAAATTAATTCCTTTGTATAAGCAGCAAATTCTTCATCTGACATTTCTCTTACCTTAGCGGACTGAGATTCAACATCTGAAGCAGTAATTCCAGCCTCAGCAATTTCAGCCATTCGGGTTTCTGCCAAACGATCCTTCTTAACACTTTCTAGAGAAGCTTCTACTTCTTCTAACTTTTTCTTCAAATCTTCAGCTTCTTTACGAGCTGCCTCAAGCTCGGTCTCGGCTGTTAGATTCTGCTCTTCGGCTTCTTTAATCTTCTCTTCGCTACTGGAAAGTTCTTCATTTCTTTTTTCAAGTGTATCAGTAAGTTCAGCAATAGTATCAGCTGCTTCACGAAGAGCCTCTTCAGTCTGAGCAACTTTTTCAGACTCTTCTTTTTCAGAGAAGATCCTAGCTACAACAGACTTGATATCCTCATAAAGTTTTTCGTCCATCAAAAATACCTCCTATAAAAAATTAATACCAACCTGACGTATAAAGTTTTTTTATTATAAAACACCTTGTCCTTATCCAAGTATACTACTTACTGCCATTGACTTGGGAATGGGTTCCCCATGCCAGAACAATACAATCCAGTAATTTCAGGATCTGCAGAAGCCAGCATCCATCTTATATCCACTTCTACGCTATTAGACCCTGTAGATTTAACAGTAACTACATTAGCTGCGGCATCTTTTTCAATGTATACATAACCATCTTGTGTGCCGCTAGTAACAGTCAATACAACATTACAGTTCTTAGCTAGCTCCAATCCATGAAATTTGATACCGCTGGCTACAACGGTATCAGCTCCGCCAGAAATCACATGAGTTGATCCCCACATGAAAGGATAAGCATGATTATTACCCATATTCTTAAAAATCATGCGGGTATTATCATCGGCAGAGATTTTGGTTAGTTTAGGCACGCTTCTGAGCGTACCCGTCTGACCGACGTTCAATTGTGGCATAATCTATACCTCCTTCAATTAAAAATCCCTGTTTTTAGCGTTAGCAATGGTTTTTTCCAAAGTGCTTAACAGAGCTGCCCGCCTTGCCTCTATGTTTGAAGATTCCAATAATTGGTTCAAACAGGCGGATACCATTTTCGTAACTTTGTTAATCAAGCAATCTGAATCAGCAGCGCTTCTTGAAAGAGAAGTACATCCTGTTTCATATCTACTACACCAGTCTTGATGTAACAACTTGGAGTTGGCTTTCTCTGCCTTAGTATCATATACGTACCTTTGGTAGTTAACACATATACCAACAGTGTCCTTGTGTTCTAACTCTGATTTTTCTATCCCTTCTTTATCAATATCTACAATCGTATCAGGCTTATTGCTCTTTTTATCGACTGTTTCTATCTTAGAAGAGGTTACATTATTCCCTTCTTCAATAGCATCATAATCCAGCACAATTTCTTCATCAGATATTTCTTCTCTTTTTTTGTGTTTTGCGGTTTCTAAGATCACTGATGGTGGGTTGGCTGGATTTTCTACTATTCCGCAACCAGAGAAAGTTATACCTCGTAATACACGAGTAACTGCTCCAGCAGCTATTTCTTCTCCCTTTTTAAGTACTTTAGCCATCTTACCAAGAACACTATCATCAGAAGCCAGACCAAGTGACTCTGCCTCTTGCCTACTCACAGTAAGATCTCCTATCTTAACATCATAGTCTCGATAATACGCCTCCATACTTACTTTCCATTTTCCTTCAGCCACTTCATTTGCTATCTCTGGAAACCTATTTTTATAGATAATACCAGCAATAGCAATATGTATTTCCTTATTATCTAAATTAGCAGTTTCCATAGAAGCAAGATCTTCTAACACAAGGGGATTACCTTCTTTATCAGTAAATGCCCTCTCGTAGATGTGGCCAATAATTTCTTCTTCCTTGTGTTCCACATCTAAAGCCTTATTTACAATGGTTCCTTCGGCTGCCACTAGCTCTGAAGGTGTAAAATAGGCGTGGTTCAAATTTTCGCCAGAAGAAACAAATATTGCTGAAAAATACATGAGATCAACTTGCTTTTCACCATCCTTAGGCAATTCTATAACAGATGCTACTGCCTCATGTAATGCAACAGTTTCTTCTTCTAACTTAATTTCGGCCTCTAAATAAATTTTCTCTTCCATTTAACTTCTCCTTATTTAGCATCAGGTACTACATTACCATACCCTTTAACCATGGCATCTGAAGCACGTTTAGCTACAACATCTACTTCTAGCCTTTGTGGAATATCTATAGTATAATTCCCAGCCGGAAATGCTTCACTCCTCAATAGCTCATGTGTATCCTTTTCTAATACTATAACTGTACCATCATCGGACAATATACCAGATATTTTATGTGTTTCTGATTCACTAATTTCCTCATCTCTATATACACCAGTCTCTACAACCATATCTACATTAACAAAATTACTAGCTGTAGTATAATTGTATATGTTCACAATAGTCCTAAATGTTTCTCCAGGAGCAAAAGAGGCCGATTCTGATATCTCAGCTCCATACAAAGCATCAGTAAATTCTACTGGAGTCTGTGATAAAATCCCGCCCGCTCCTACTGTAGATATTTTAATAGTTTGGTCAGACATTGGAAAAGCACTAGCCCTGCTTTGACCATCTGATACATTAACAAACATCTCCGTTAACACATTAGTCCTTATAGCTTGTGTTGACTTATCTATAATGTCTATTATAATAGTCTCTGATATAAACATAATTACACCACCACACTAGCCAGTACTCTAGTATAGGATGACCCCTTGATCGTCATATTCACTTGTGTCTCACCTGAAGAAGATGTAGTCACTGTCTTACTTTGACTACTATCTGTAAAATAGATTGCGCCTTCAAGTGTTATTTTAACATTGGCCACTATTCTAGTATTGTCAATATCATAAGCACTTACATTAGCATAAGTGGATATATCCGATCCTTGATAGTTATAAGAAGAATTTTCCATAGTAACTACTACTCTAGTAGGCGAAGTAGAAGAAATCATATGTACAGAAGCCTCTGCTGTTCTAATCCATATTCTATCATTTGCATCCCTAATTACTGAATTTATATCATAGGAAGTGTCCTGTACAAAATCAAAAGTTTCAGTAGAAGAGTTCCAATTATAGAACTTCAAACCAGAACTATGGATTATAGCAATTTTCTTCCAATCATCTTGAACCTGAAACACATTCCATGCTCTAACATTTGTATCAATGTGGTCTTTATAGATAAGATTATCAGAGTCATTATCATCTATCTTAAAAATGTATAATCTGAATGTAGCAGAAGCTTCACTTGCTCTGAAATCACGTTCCGTAGGAAGCATACATACATAATTACTTGAAGTGTCTTCAATGGCAAATGCTTCTAAATTAAGCTGACCCTCTCCTGTTTGTGTTGGTTTAACAAATGTTGCTGAACGACCGCCGGAAATAGTAGTAAAATCAAAAGTACTATCTGTATAAGTACCAGTACCACCGGTCATATCCACCTCAAATCTACCAAAATTAAACCCGTCCGCAACATCAGTGGCTATCTCAGCCATATAAACAGATTTTTTACCAGCGGTTAGTTCTAATGCTTGTGTATGATGGTAAAAACTCCTTATTCCAGTGTTTTGCATTGTGTGATTAGCTATATCAGTATAATTATTGGCACTTTTATCTACACGAGCAATCTTCATCCAATTGGTATTGTAGATAGTTTGGTACATTACATAATAGTACGAATCATCTTGGCATACATATGAAGTTTTACAGTGGGGTGTATCACTAGCACAGTTTGCAAAAGACATAGTAGTTTTATCAATTCTACCAAAGCGAGCATATGCATAATAGTAACCATGATAAGCATCATCATCTCTAGCCGAGACCCCTGAAACAAATAAATAATTATCATTTTGACCAAGAAAAAACATCCCCTTACTGCCAACTGCTCCATTAAGATCATATTCATGGTTGGACATTTTAGCTAGCGGGTCTAAACTGAGTTTATGTAGGCTTTGATATTGACCAGTATTATTATTAGGTGGCGGAAAAATATAAGCTACATTACTGTCTACACTGTCTACTATAAATGTTGGATTTTCTATATCACTTGTTCCTCTTGTGAAATAAATATTTCCAGTTGGAGCGCTGTAAATCTGATTAGTTTTCCATTCTGTGAACCAACTAACTTTTCCCTCCATATAATGCTCATAATTAACATTTAAATTTAATTCCTTATAAGGTATTGGTAACAATGTATCTTTATCATATACTTGACCATTAAATAGCATATGGTCTTTTAATTCAAATACAGCTGTTTGAGCGTGCCAATCTACATCTTGTTGAAATATTTTCGCCATTTTTTAATCTCCTATAAATTGTTTTTTAAGCCAAATCTTACTTTTGATACGCGATCCAAAAATACAGCATATTGTTCATCATCTAATGTTTCACGAGCACCATCTAAGAAACTAGCATATTCTGTAGGAGACATTCCAGGAATGCTTTCTATAATATCTAAAGATGCTGCTTTCTTTTTTATATCTGTTTTCTTTTGATTTGGGTTTTGGCCACGTTGATCATTTGGTGCGGTTTTCTTTGTTTTTGTATTTGTTTGGCCTTTAGGTCGTCCTGAGGAAGGTGTTCCAGTAGGTGCACCTTGTGTTGGTTGGCTCTTTGCCTGTTGCCATGGGGAACCTATAATTCCGAATGTTCCCGCCTGTACTAAAGGAAACTCTTCATCCATATTTCGTGCTTCATTCGGATAATCATACC